>JAESFQ010000011.1_pt1 | contig 192359 bp, 191 predicted proteins | sample 9269431 | NCBI WGS metagenome assembly JAESFQ01 (sample SAMN14502588, study PRJNA617103) | algae metagenome | isolation source: Plectolyngbya sp. WJT66-NPBG17 and co-occurring heterotrophs from well... | place: USA: Mojave Desert, Joshua Tree National Park, California | collected 2006-08-06 | reverse complement strand
ACCGTGCGAACCTGGGGATGGAAGTGATGCACGAGCGTAATGCTCACAACTTCCCGCTCGACTTGGCATCGGGCGATGCTGCACCGGTTGCACTGTCTGCTCCTGCTATCAACGGTTAGGTCTTGAATCAACTGAATTGAGCGAAGAGAAAGCCCCTCGGAATCCGAGGGGCTTTTTCGTGTTTAAAGACATTGATCCCTGAAGGGCAAGTCAATTGGAGAACTTTGGCTTATCCTGGGAATCAGTGATCTGCAAGATGTATTAAGCATGGCTAGTTCGTGGCAGCGATCGTTGATTTTCGCGGGTGTCGGCGCGACCCTTTCACTTTGGTTTCTGGAGAATTTGACGCACACCTTGGGGGATTGGCTTCCCGCGATCGTCATTGGAAGCGGGATTGCTTGGGTGGCAGTGAAGTTTCAGAAAGATGACACTCCGAAAATTCAAGTAGCGCCGCTGTCACTGAATCGGGTGCAGAACGAATTGGTTGAAGCGAAGGGATTATTGGATTTGTTGGCGATCGAGAGTCAGGACTTAACGATCGATGGTAGCGCTCAACAATTATCAGATTTGCGATCGCAGATCAATCAGATTACTTCAGACCTGAATCGTGATGAGATTCGCTTTGCGGTAATGGGCGGGAAATCGGTTGGTAAAACGATGCTTGTCAATTTGCTGCAACATGGATGGGTTGCGGAAGTTTCACAGAAGCTAGTCTTACAAGATACGCCAGAATTATTTGCGGCGACGGATGGCGGAATTATTGCGGAAAGGGATGCTTGGAAACTTGCGCGATCGTCGGATGTCGTTTTGTTTGTCACAAATGGGGATTTAACTGCAACTGAGTTTCAAGCGATTCAACAAATTACTGGGGTTGGAAAAAGATTAGTTCTCATTCTGAATAAACAGGATCAATATTTGCCGGAGGTTCAGCAAGCGATTCTCAATCATTTAAGAGAGCGAATGTCTGAAATTCTTGCTCCTCAAGATGTGATTGCGATCGCCACAAATCCAAAATCGCTCAAAATTCGGCAGCATCGATCGGATGGAACGGTGAAAGAATGGTTGGAAAAACCAGAGCCGCAACTTTTGCCATTGCTTGATCGGTTAAATCAAATCCTTTTGCAAGAAGGGCAGCAGCTTGTTTTGGCGAGTTCGCTCAGTAATGTAACTGCGGTTCAGGCTGAGGTGAAAACGGCATTGAATCGAGTGCGGCGCGAGCGTGCAGTGCCTCGAATTGATCAGGCTCAGTGGATCGTAGCGGGAACGGCGTTTGCAAATCCATTCCCGGCATTGGATCTGTTGGCAACTGCCGCAATTAATGGGCAAATGGTCTTGGATCTCAGCAATTTGTATCAGCGCAAATTTACGTTAGATCAGGCAAAAACGATCGCGGCGACGATGGCGAGTGTGATGGTGAAATTGGGACTGGTGGAGGTTTCGACGCAAGCGATCGCATCGATTCTCAAAACGAATGCAATTACCTTTGTGGCAGGAGGACTGATTCAAGGTGTGAGCGCAGCTTATTTGACTCGAATGGCTGGACTCACGCTGATTGAATATTTTGAAGGGGAGCCGACTGGAGAAATTAAGCCTGATCTGCTGCAACAAATCATGCAGAAAGTGTTTGAGCAAAATCGCCGCTTACCGTTTCTGCAAATGTTTGTGAAGCAAGCGGTTGATCAATTGGTTAAGCCGACGATCGCATCTTCTCCCCAAGTGCCTAAACCGCTCGACAGCTTACCCGCGCCTCAAGAAGCGCCTTTGGAAATTGGTGCAAAGCTTGAAGAAGACGTAAAACTTCAGTCGCTCCAACCCCTAGCGATTCCCGAACCTGTTCCTATTTTGAATCAAGAACCTCAACTCATCGAAGGTAGAACATCATAGCTACCAAAGATTTTCAGTGTTTCTGTGCAGGTTTCTAATTCGGTCAATGCGGATTGAATTGCGTTTTGTCGGGTGTCGGCTTCTAAATCCACAAAGAAGACGTAATCTCCGAGCGATCGCTTTGTGGGCCGGGATTCGATTCGGCTTAAATTGATTTCTCGCTCTGCAAAAATTTGGAGCGGTTTGAGCAATACTCCTGGCTGGTTTGCGCTCACACTAAAAGCGAGTGAAGTCCGACTTCCGCCCTGTGAAGCATTGAGGCTGAGAACCAGAAAGCGAGTGCAGTTTTCTGGATGGTCATTGATCGGTGAAGCGAGGATCGGCAAACTGTATAATTGAGCCGCTCTTTGTGATGAAATTGCCGCGATCGTTTGATCTTCGCCTAGATGCTGCAGAGCTTCAGTCGTGGAATTCGCGGGGATGATTTGGGCATCCGGAAGATTGCGATCGAGCCAGTTTTGACATTGGGCAAGCGCTTGAGGATGAGAATAAACGGTTTGAATTTCGTCTAAACGTTCTGCGATCGATAACAAAGCATGGTGAATTGGAAGCACGATCGCGTGTTGAATTCTGAGACGATCTAGCCGCCAAAGCGCATCGAGCGTCATTGTCACGCTTCCTTCGATCGAATTTTCGACCGGAACTACGGCGAACTGTGCCTGTTTTTTCGCAACCGCTTCTAGAGATTGAAGAATACTGGGATAAGGACAGAGAAACGCTGTGTCATTGCTGGTCTGAGTCAACCAAGTTAAGTATTTGAGTGCCGCAGCTTCCGTGTAAGTTCCGTGTGGCCCTAAATGTGCGATCGTCTGTGTCATCGCCTGTTTCCTCAGTTTCAAAACGTTTCAAACTCTCGTCATTTCTATATTCTGATGAGTTTTGTAAAACAGTAATCTTTTGATCAACTAAATATGTTTATATTTCAAAAGGTGAACGTGCAATCATAAAAAGCCCCTTAAAATTAGTTCATAATTAGAAAAACCTCCTCAAACCCCTTCCCTGATGGATACTCGGTTCTCTGCCTCTCTTGGAGTCGAAATCATCGTTCCAGAGCAGCCCATTCATATCACAAATTATCTGCGACAGCCGCAACGAGTCGTGAGTGCCCTAGTTGGATCCAGTCAGGTTGAGCAATTGAGTGAAGAAGTTTATCGCCTAAAAATGCGTCAACTTAACTTCATGACGCTGTGTATTCAGCCCGTCGTTGATATGCGAGTTTGGGCAACTGAAACGGCTGCGATTAATCTACGATCGATTGCGTGCGAGTTGCGCGGAATTGAATATATGCAAGATAAGTTTTCGCTGGATTTGAACGGACAGCTTTCACCGTGTCAACAGCATGGAAACACTTATCTCAAAGGACAAGCTGATTTGGTTGTTCAGGTCGAACTTCCTCCCCCCTTCTCGTTCATGCCTCGCCCCCTGCTTGAAACTGCGGGGAATAGTTTGTTGATGAGCGTTCTATCGACCATTAAGCAGCGGCTATTACAGCAATTGTTAGACGACTACCGCAACTGGGTTGCACTGCAAATGGCAACCAGTACGCCAACAAACCCGATCGCAGTTAACCCGTTAAATTAAACTTTGCATCTCAGCGTGGAATTGGTGTTTTCCCGATGACGATGAATTGAATGTCGATCGATCTCAAAAGTCTCTAACATAGAGTAGTGGGAATTAGCGCAAAGCGATGCAATTTATTGATCAGGCAGAAATTCAGATTCAGGCGGGTGATGGCGGCGATGGCATGGTGTCATTTCGTCGAGAGAAGTATGTACCTGCGGGCGGGCCGAATGGCGGGAACGGTGGACGCGGCGGCTCGATCATACTAAAAGCTGAGGAGAATCTGCAAACGCTGCTGGATTTTCGCTACATGCGATTGTTCAAAGCCGATAACGGTCAGAAAGGCGGCTCTAGTAATTGCACCGGAGCAGCAGGACGCGATCGCATCATTGAAGTGCCCTGCGGAACCGTGGTTTATGATGCCGAAACGGATGAGATCGTTGGCGACTTAACTGATCCTGGTCAAACCTTAAAGGTCGCGCAAGGTGGCAAAGGTGGGCTTGGAAATCACTGTTTCTTGAGTAATCGCAATCGTGCGCCAGAGAATGCGTTTCCTGGACAGCCGGGAGAACTACGATCGCTGCGTCTTGAACTCAAGCTTTTAGCGGAAGTTGGAATCATTGGCCTACCGAATGCGGGCAAATCAACGCTAATTTCTGCGTTGTCTGCGGCACGTCCGAAAATTGCAGATTATCCGTTTACCACGTTGGTTCCGAATCTGGGTGTCGTGCGGAAACCGACCGGAGATGGCACCGTATTCGCAGATATTCCCGGATTGATTGAAGGCGCACACATGGGAATCGGATTGGGGCACGATTTCTTGCGCCATGTGGAGCGGACTCGATTACTGTTGCATCTAGTAGACGTAACGGCGGAAGATCCGATCGCCGATTATCAGACCATCCAAGGTGAGCTTGATGCTTACGGACGCGGACTTAGAGATCGACTCCAAATTCTCGCGATTAACAAGTTAGATGCGGTCGATCCAGAAAGTGAAGAAGTGAATGCGATCGTTGCTGAACTCGAAAAACTAAGCGGAACGACAGTATTTAAGATTTCTGCGGCTTCACATTTTGGACTTGAAACTTTGATGCGTCAGGTTTGGCAGGATTTGGACGAGTTGAAAGCTCAAGAAGCAGCAGAACAACTGGAGATCGCGAATCTCGCTGGAGCCGAGCAGGAAGCACTTTCTAAGGCATAGGAATTGAACGAAAAAGCATCGATTGCTTGTGCGATCGATGCTTCTCGGACTTCATTCAGGAATGAGGCAGATTCGGAGTGAGAGAACTCGTCGAATTAACCCTAAGTCAGTTCGACAGGTTCTCTCGCTTCGTTTCATTCGGCTTCTGCCCCCTAAATCCCCCAAATTTGGGGGACTTTGAAACCTAAGATTTTCTTGAGACTCTGGTAGTTCATTTTCTCAAAGTCCCCCAGAATGGGGGATTTAGGGGGCTTTCCGAGCGTGCAATCGAAGCAAAAGGTCTGATCGAGCTGACGCTAACCCTTCCCGTTTTCATCCACCATCGACAACATTCCTTGCAACGTTGCCGGAATGCTGCGCGGGTCCATAAACATCACCTTACTGCTACCGCTCTTACCGACCGTCGTACCCATATCCAAGTAACTCATAGCCAACAGCACTTTACCTGCTTCCGCTGCGCGAGGATCAGCGTTGAGGGCTTGATTCACAATTTGAATCGCTTCTGCGGTCGCTTGCGCTTTAAGAACCGTCTGCTGGCGTTCCGCTTGGGCTTTTAGCACGATCGTTTTTTGATCCGCTTCTGCCGCTAAAATGGTTGCCTTCTGACGCGCTTCCGCATCGAGAACCTGCGCTTCCGCTTTACCGCGTGCCGAGTTCACTGCCGATTCTCGCTCCCCTTCTGAGGTGAGAATTGCAGCCCGTTTGCGGCGTTCGGCGGACATTTGCAGTTCCATCGATTCCTGCACGGCTTTTGAGGGAATAATGTCCCGCAGTTCCACGCGAGTCACTTTCACACCCCAAGGATCAGTTGCAGTGTCAAGGTCTTGCAGCAGAATTTCGTTGATCTGCGATCGAGCTGTAAACGTTTCATCTAGCTCCAACTGTCCCATCTCTGCTCGAATCTGAGTCAGAACTAGATTCACCATTGCCGATTGGAGATCTTGCACCTTGTAGTAGGCTTTCTCCATATCAACAATGCGCCAGTACACCACAGCATCAGCGGTAATCGAAACGTTATCGCGCGTGATACAGCCCTGCGGCGGAATGTCGAGGACTCGTTCTCGAACGGTTCCTTGAAAAGCAACGCGATCGAGTCCGGGAATCACGAAACTTAGACCAGGGGAAAGTTTGCGATCGTAGCTTCCCAAACGTTCGACTAGCGCTTCGTTTCCTTGCTGAATAATTTTGACGCTAGAGACGGCTCCACCACCGACGACTAAAGCGATAAACCAACCCCACATATCAATTTCTCCTTAAAATTCTTCTGGCATCACAATTAAAGTTGTTCCCTTGCGTCCGACGACATACACACGCCGACCCACTGGAATATCGAGATTGGAACTTTCGCACCGTGCCGACCAAGAGTTTCCTTCATAGCGCACTCGCCCGATTTGTCCGGGGCGAATCTCTGTCAGGGTTTCGGCTTCAGTCGCATCGAGTTTGAACGCGGCTCGACGATTGACAAACCGACGAGAAACCATCACCAGCACGATCGACAAAATCACCCACAGCACGACTTGCATCCCAAGCGGCAGTAGGTGAGCCACGATCGCGACAAGCAAAGCACTCAGTCCTAAAACAAAGGCGATAAATGCCGTGGGCAGAACAAATTCGACTAAACACAATCCTGCGCCAACGATGAACCAAACTACCGTAGGAGTCATAACCTCAAGCGTTTGAAGAGTACTGAATTCTCACACCAACCAGGAAAAGTGCAGCGATCGCGAGATAAAAAGTCATGCTTTAATACAAACTTCAAACTGTGAATGCAACATTCCGGCAATGTGTCGATCTTTTCGGCTCAGTTGGCGGTAAGATGCGTTGCGATTCGCTTCTTCATCCTAGCTTCTCCACTATGAACTCCTCTGGCAAACTGTTCGACCGCTCTACCACTTTGACGATGAGCCGCTTTCAACCTCAAGGATTTCATTATCTTTGGGCAGTGGGGACGACCGCACAGCGAAAGAAATCTGGAACCACGGTCGCAGATCGCTACCAAGTCAAGGCTCCGCAAATTTGGCTCGATACGCAGCCCGAAACTGATCCCCAAGTGCCATTAGCTTCGTCAGAACTGGCACAAACTTATCTGCTGCTGTATCCGTATCGATTGCACGTCCCGGAAGTGTACGGGGTGTGTCGCGAGGGCGGCGATGAGATTTTGTTGCTGGAGAATGTGCCGATCACCGAAGAAGGGGAATTGCAGCCGTCGATCGTGCAGGCTTGGTATCAAGGCAGTGCAACGCGGCAGGTTTATTGGCTGTGGCAGATTCTGGAACTGTGGACGGCGTTTTCTGAGTTGGGTGTTGCGTCCAGTTTGCTGTCGCCAGATTACATTCGGATCGAGGGCTGGCGGATTCGGTTGAAAGAGTTGATTTTGGATGAAGGGCAGACGCAAGAATCGTTTGCACAGCCGAGTTTGGCGAATTTAGCTCAAAGTTGGTTGGTGTTATTGCCCGATGCGAAACCTGCGATAGCGGAACCGTTACAAGCGATTTGCGCTTTGATGCAGTCTGCAAATGTGAGCTACCGCGAGATTTCGACTCGGCTGAATCAGCTTTTATTAGAACAAGCTGCCCAACTGCCGCTGAGAATTCAGGTGTATGGTGCGACTGATGTGGGAAGACGGCGATCGCATAACGAAGACACTTGTTATCCGATGACTTCGAGAACGCAGACGTTTGATGATTTGTCGGCGCGATTGACGATCGTGTGTGATGGCATTGGCGGACATGATGGCGGAGAAGTGGCAAGCCAGTTAGCGGTGCAGTCGATTCAATTGCAGGTGAAAGCGCTGTTATCGGAAATTGCAGGACAGCCGGAACCGTTACCGCCGGATCTTATTTGTGATCAATTGGCTGCGATCGTTCGAGTGGTGAATAACTTAATTGCGGCGCAGAATGATTCTCAGAATCGAACGGCTCGTCGTCGGATGGGAACGACGCTTGTGATGGCGTTGCAGATTCCGCAGCGCGTGACCTTGCCGGGCGGCTCGATCGCGAATAATGCTCACGAAGTTTATCTCGTCAATGTTGGAGATAGTCGCGCTTATTGGATCACATCAGAATATTGTCATCAGTTAACGGTCGATGATGATGTGGCGGTACGGGAAGTTCGGATGGGTCGATCGCTGTATCGAGAAGCGCTGAAACGTCCCGATTCGGGTGCGTTAACTCAGGCAATGGGAACCCGCGAAGGGCATCATTTACATCCAAGCGTGCGGCGATTCATTCTCGAAGAAGATGGAATGCTGGTGCTGTGTTCGGATGGTATGAGCGACAACGGATTTGTTGAGCAGTCTTGGGCGGACTATGCAGAACTGATTTTGCAGGATAAATTCTCGATCGAATCTGCTGTAAAGTCTTGGCTCGACTTTGCCAATCAGCGCAACGGTCACGATAATTCTTCGATCGTTCTCACCCATTGCCAGACTTCAGCCGCTTTACCTGAGTTGCGATTGCCCGTACCGCTCTCGTTGGAAAGCACAGATGATCGAGGTTTACCAGAGCCGATCGTCATTCCACCGACCGAAGTGATGAAGCCGAAACGCAAGAATCGAATTGGGCTGAAACTGTTTCTCGTGCTGCTACTGGGCGGCGGAGCGGCGTTGGGAACTTGGTATTATCGTGATCCGGCGGGAATGCAGCAGCGGGTTAGAACTGAGGCGGAACGGATTCAACCAATGATCGAATCATTGCGTCAACGCATTCCTAACGATTTGCTCAAACGATAGAGCGATCGACACGCGTTATGCAAAGATTAAAAGGTTGTCTATCGTTCGATCAGGGCAAGTGGCTGTGGTGAATCTTGCGGAGAGAGGAACACTCAAGGTGATGAATATTGGCGATCGTGTTCGGGTGAAAGAATCAGTGGTGGTGTATCACCATCCAGAACACCGCAATCAGGCGTTTGATATCAAAGGGCAAGAGGGCGAGATTACTGCGATCATCAAAGAGTGGCAGGGTCGTCCGGTGAGTGCAAATTTTCCGGTTTTGGTCAAATTTGAAGGCAAGTTTCGCGCTCATCTTCAGGAATTTGAACTCGAAGCGATTTAAGCAAGTTCGATGCTAAAAAATTCTAGAGGAGATTTTCGATCGCATTAACTAGTAATCGGGCGATCGCACTCAGTCCTCGGATCTACGCCGAAACCAACTAAAAACATTAATATCGCCGCGCATTTTTTCAAGTTCGCGGCGATTTTGTTCTGAAACTTCGCCATACCATTCGCAATAGCGATCGTGGGCTTCACGCGAATGGACTTCTTGATAAAACTGATGCGTCGATCGATAGATTTCAAATAGTTCTGGCTCGGCGTGAATAGAGGGCAGAAACCAACGATGATTTTGCAGCGGCATGAGTCGGATGAGCGAACACTTGATGTCAATCTAGCGCATTTTGCGAAAAATTCCCGTTAAATTCAGTCCTCTCGATAGAGTTATGAATCTAAAGAGTTTGTAATGATGCGGGTTGAGGAATCTAAGTGAAATTCACCTAGCGATTATTGATGAATGCGTAAGCTGAGTGACTATTACGTTCCGTCTATGCTCAACTCTGCAATTCCCAATCCTATTTGTGAGCCACAGACTCAAGTTGAAAACTTTTTTAAAATAATTCGATCGTTAGGGTCATGACTGAACCAGGAAATATTCACGATCGGCAAAATCTGATTCAACATTTAGAAGAAGTCGATCAGCGATTTAACCAACTTTATCAAACGGCCGATAACGCGCTTTCGCCTTCGTCGGATACGTCTTTTCCAGAGTATCTATCTGCTTTGTCAATCGCATTAGAAGAATTAAAACTAATCGAGGAAGAAGTTTGTCAACACAACCAACAGCTTTCTGAAGCAAGACAAGCGCTTGAAACTGAGCGGCATCGCTATCAAGAACTTTTTGAGTTTGCGCCAGATGGGTATTTGGTGACTGATAAATACGGCAAAATTCAAGAAGTAAACCGTGTTGCAGTCGAGCTATTAAAGATCGAGAAGAGATATCTTGTCGGTAAAGTGCTGCCCAGTTTCGTTGCGGAAGAACACCGAAACGTTTTTCGATCGCTTTTACTTCAACTGCAATCAATCAACCAACTGCGCGAATGGGAAATCCCGTTTGTGACGCGCGATGGGACGCGATTTGAAGCAGCTTTGACGGTGGTTGCTGTGAAAACAGAAAGCGGAGATACAATTGCGCTTCGCTGGTTGCTGCGGGATGTTACGAATCGGAAACAGAACGAAGAGAAATTTAGAAAAATTCAGCGACAAAACTTAGAGCTGATAGAAGCCGATCGCTTAAAAGAACAATTTATTGCAACGATGTCTCATGAATTACGGACACCTCTAACCGCAATTCTCGGATTTTCAGATCTACTTCTACGTCAATTTCATCGGCAGTTTCCACCGCATCAAACGAGATTAATTGAGCGAATTTTTGAGAATGGGCGGCACTTACTCAGTTTAATTGAAGATATTTTAGATTTTTCAGATCTACGCAGTAAGCGAATTGAATTTCGCTTAGAAGTGTTTGACTTAAATGAATTAGTTGCGTTAACGATCGAGGAAATGCGATCGCTTTCTGAACAAAAAAAACTTGATCTTCATGCTCAATTTGCGACAGCAAATTTAGTGATCATTAATGATCGGGCGCGAGTCAAACAAATTCTGGTTAACCTCCTTTCTAACGCGATCAAATTCACTGATTCAGGATTAGTCTGTGTACAGGTCAGCCCTGGAAAGCCGGGAAAAGTTGCGATCGTCGTTCAAGACACGGGGATTGGGATTGATGAGGCTGATTTCGATTTAATTTTCCAAGAATTTCGGCAGGTAAATCAAACTACGACGCGGCAGCATGGCGGCACAGGATTAGGACTTGCCATCACCAAAGCGCTGACTCAGCTCATGGGCGGCGAAATCTCGGTGCAGAGTACGCTTGGACTCGGCTCCACCTTTACCGTCGAACTCCCGATGCACATAGCCCCTCTCTAGATCTACCGTCTACGCATAGATCGTCGCTTCGTTTGGGTCGGCTTCTGCCCCCTAAATCCCCCGTTTTGGGGGATTTAGGGGGCGAGGATCTCAGCAGCAGATCAGAAGGCTCCCAATGCACATAGCCCCTCTCTAGACAGAGTACGATCGCGCTTTCGCTCTGCCACTGTGTAGATTTAGCGGCGTGTTTAGATGTTCTACAGTAACCCTGATTAGACTGGCGCAGGAGCAAACATGCCGGATTTAGATGACCAAGCCATTAGCAAGGTCGCAGAACTGGGGATAAAAAGTCAGCTCGATGAAGTTGAAAATCTAAACGTTGAAATTGATATTGATCCGTTAAAGGTGATTACTGGGGCGCTGAATTCTGTGTCGATCGCGGGTATGGGCATGGTGATGAAGCAGGATCTTCGGATTGAGCAAATGGAATTTAGCACAGGCTCGGTCGCAATCAATCCTTTGAGTCTCGCTTTTGGCAAAATTGAGCTAACACACCCTACTGAAGCGCAAGCGATCGTCACCCTCACCGAATCTGATATTAATCGTGCCTTTAGTTCTGAATTTGTGCGCGGCAAAATGCAGAATCTAGAAGTGCAGGTGAACGGCGAAACCGCGATCGTCGATACACAAAAGATTAAATTCGGGCTACCCGGTGGCGGCAAGATTCTTCTTAGTACCGAAGTAGTTTTACAAGACTCACAAGAACGAAAACCTGTCGCTTTTACTGCCGTTCCAAAAGTTAGCTCAACCGGAAAGCAGATCAGCCTCGAAAACGTTGAGTATGTGGACAGTCAAGAACTCTCGCCAGAGTTTACTGAAGCGATGCTTAATCAAGCGCGAGAACTGCTCGATCTGCAAAATTTCGAGCTTGGAGATATGTCGCTTCAGTTAAAGCGATTGGCTGCTCTGAAAGGAAAACTAATCCTTGAGTCAGAAGCGATCGTCAATCAGTTTCCGTCATCGTAAAAGCTAAATTACTCTATTAGGAGAACACCATGTCGAGAACCACTCCAAATATTCCGCTCTTGGTTGAATCGGATGAAGCTGAACTGCGTGATAGTGGCGTTCCCAGTACGGTTCATGTCGCGAAACACCCGCTGCATCCGCTGATTGTGACTTTCCCGATCGCATTTCTTACAAGCACACTTGCAACTGATGTTGGTTACTGGCTGACTCAAGATGCTTTCTGGGCACGCGCTTCCTTCTGGCTTTTAATTGGAGGTTTGATCACTGGTTTAGTTGCTGCGGCAACCGGAATGAGCGATTTTCTCCGAATTGGGCGAGTTCGCGAACATAGTGCAGGTTGGGCGCACATGGTCGGAAATATTGCGGCATTATCCTTGTCTGCTGCAAGTTTGTGGCTCCGCTGGAACAATCAAACGGGCGCAATTTTGCCAACTGGAATTATTATTTCGCTGTTCGTTGCGGCAATTTTAGGCATCACTGGATGGTATGGGGCTGAGTTGGTCTATCGGCACAAAGTTGCTGTTATTGGAATCGGGCCAAAAGGACGACCTTAACTTGGTTAAAGTGAGTTGAATGGAAGACTTAAAACGCACGGCCTCACGCTTTTGGACGATTCACTAACTCATACATTTGAAAGAGGCAGAAAACGCCTCTTTTTTTTACATTTATATCAGATAGAGTTCAATTTTTTACCTTATGAATAACGATTCAAAACCTACTGAAAATAATTCTGGGATCAATCAACCAATGACTCCTCAAGAAGTTGATCCTCAGCAAAAATTAGAACATTTAAAAGAGCTTGAAAAAGGTGGTTTAACTGCAAACCCTGGAGATCGCATTGATGCATCGATGTCGCTTGAAGAAAAGGCGAAGCAAGTTGCAGTCGATGCACCGGACATTACAGGCGACCACATTACCGTTCCGACCTACTTCGTGGTTGAAACCCCCGAAGGTGAAGAGAAAGCCCTGCATCACGTGAAAGATGCCGAAGAAATCTCTGACATGATTCGTATGGCTCGACTCGACGAGAACGGCAACCAAGTTTGGCGGTAAGGTTTCTGAGCGATCTCATCCGTCACTGGATAAGATTGCTCACTCCGCCAATGTCCAAACGCAAAGGAGCAAAACGATGGTACAAGCCTCAGAGCAGCAAAAAACCCAGCCCGCTCAACACCAAGACCAGCAACCGGGTTCCGAATCACAAATGAATCCGCTACCCCGGAGTACGGATTCTAAGTACAAAGGCAGCGATAAGCTAACTGATAAAGTGGCACTGGTGACAGGTGGTGATAGTGGGATCGGTCGGGCAGTTGCTATCTTCTTCGCGAAAGAAGGCGCAGATGTTGCGATCTCTTACTTAAACGAGCATGACGATGCCAAGGAAACGATTCGCCTTGTCGAGCAAGAAGGTCGTCGCTGTATTGCGCTTCCGGGCGACATTGGTGATGAATCGGTTTGTAAGGAAGCAGTGCAAAAGACGATCGAGCAATTCGGTCATCTCGATATTTTGGTAAACAATGCGGCTGAACAACACCCGCAAGAAAGCCTGGAAAACATCACCGCAGAACAGCTAGAGCGCACCTTCCGCACTAACATTTTTAGTATGTTCTTCATGACGAAGGCTGCGTTGCCTCACCTGAAGGAAGGCAGTGCGGTCATCAATACTACTTCTGTGACTGCCTATCAAGGAAGCCCTTCATTGCTTGATTACTCTTCGACTAAGGGCGCGATCGTGGCCTTTACTCGATCGTTGTCTCAGTCATTGGTGGAAAAAGGAATTCGCGTGAATGGGGTTGCGCCCGGCCCGATTTGGACACCGTTGATTCCGTCTACTTTTCCGCCGGAGAAGGTCGAGAAGTTTGGTCAGCAAGTACCGATGCAGCGTGCAGGACAACCGGAAGAGGTTGCGCCAAGCTATGTGTTTTTGGCATCGGATGATTCGAGCTACATGACGGGTCAAATTCTGCATCCGAACGGCGGGAATGTCGTCAACGGCTAGATTGGCTCAAGTGTTGGATCAGAAAAAAGTAGTTGGTAATAAGTCGTGAACCAGCTTGTTGCCAGCTACTTTCTCATATCTGTATATTCTAGTGTTGCGCTTAGTGTTGCAATAAATCGATCTAAAGTATTAAATACTTGAAAATGAAGCTGCCGCTACAGCGTTCCTCAAAATCATTTTATAGATTGACTAATAATTGACTCTTTTGTTTCAAACCTTTTAATTCAGCGACATTGATTTTTTGCTTCTCGCGTCAAAGAGTAGATTCTATGATGCGATCGAAGTATCCTTAGAACAATAATAAGTTTTGTTAACAAATGGCTTGGAAGATCTTATTAGAACCGGATTTGTTTAGCTTCACTTCGCCATTTTTGAGAAGAAAGCGATCGGCGTTTGAAGTTGAAGACTTACCTGGACTGTGGCGCGTTCACTGGCAACTGGGTGATAAAACCGTTTTATCGACGTTCTACACCCGCATTGATCAAGCCTGCTTGCTGTGGGGAATCATTTCAACGCTCATTTTCTCGATCGCGCAATTCTGCCTCCTCGATTGGCGATTTCAAGCAGTTTTGTGGACGGGACTGACACTCGTTGGCACGATCGCAATGCTCAGACTTTCTCGCCCTTGGCGCACGATCAAGCCGCTCAGTGACGTAATTGATGGTTGGGTGTTCTTGATGCTGTTTGGGGTGGCATTGACGGATTTCAGCATCTTTCTCGGCTGGGGGCAGATGTTGTTGTATCTGTGTCCGCTGTGGCTTGCGATCGATGGGATCGGCTATGTGTATACGGGGGTGAAAATGCGATCGCGTGCTTTCGCCTTTATCGGACTGTTGAATTTTGCTGGAATTGCCATCCTGCCCTACTTCGACGCATGGCAATTTCTGACGACGGGTTTGATTACGGGGATCAGTACGCTGCTGATGGCTGAATTGCAATGGGACTCTGGCGATGTTTGCGCTCATCTTGCAGAACTTCAGTCGCGGGAATCGGAAATTTAAACATTCCTTAAGTGGCATTTTCTATTTTCAAACTGTCGCATAAGATACAGAATATATGAGATTCATTCACCTGCCGGGGCAAACTCAGGCACATAGCTCCCAAATTTTCTTATGCGTCACTCCCGTTTTGCTCAGTCCTACAATGATTCTGTTCCTAGCTTAGAAGTCACCGAAGCGGAAATGCTCGATCGACGTTCTCCCAAAAGCTGGACTTGTGAAACGATCGCTCAACTGAATATTCCACGCGCAGATTTGACGGAAATTGTTCGATCGACATCGCCTGTAAAATCTCGGCGCTCTGGCATCGTTCGTCGATCTCACTCGATCGTAGATGCTCATCGCTTGACGATTCATCGAAATGTGACTCGTCGAATGCAGGCAGCAAAAGAGCGCGGCGATGAACAGCTATTGCGTGCTTTAGAAGCAGAACTCCGAGAAACGATCTCGGCATAAGCACGAGTTTAAGTTTGTAGGTGAAGGTTAGCGGGTGGCGTGATGTAAGAGTCTGCGCCACCTTTTTTTGCGTAAATTTGTGTGAGTTCGATCGGGCTATGCGTTAACGTCAGTTTGACAAGCTGCTCCCTCCGCTGCTGGGATCTTCGCCCCCTAAATCCCCCATTCTGGGGGACTTTGAGCAGCAGAAACTTCCAGAAACCCAAGAATTCTTTAAAATTCAAAGTCCCCCAAATTTGGGGGATTTAGGGGGCAGAAGCCGACCCAAACGGAGCGATAAACAACTTGTGCATACACGATAGGAATGGAATCCGGATCGCAACGAAGCGAATTGATGAATCGATCGAGCGCTAATTCCGCTTAGACAACTCATCCAGCATCGCAGGCGTTTCGATTCGATGAACGCGAATTTGATCTAAACGAGGCCCTTCCGCAGATACAACCGTTAGTTCATAGTTCGCATACTGAAGCGTCTCACCTTTGTGCGGAATCTTTTGCCATTGATAAAACAAAAAGCCTCCGAGCGTTTGATACTCATCAGTTAAAGGCAAATCAAGCTGTAGTCGATCGTTGATTTCTTCTACATCTACCTGTGCCTGAATCAAGAACGTATTCTCATCGACAATCTGAAATTCGAGACCTTGCTCACTTTCGGATTCTGGCGGATCACCGATAATTTGAGTCACCAAATCTTGAATCGTGACTAAGCCCGCTGTACCACCGAACTCATCCACAACGAGAACCATATGCTGTCGATCGCGCTGCATCAATGTCAGCAATTCGCCTAGGGTCGTGTACTCCGGTACAAATCGTGCGGGCTGAATCCAAGATTTAATCGGACTTTCTAAATTCAGCGTTCCTTGGACTAAGGGTTCTGCGAGTTCTTTTAGATGCACAAAGCCGCAAATATCATCGATCGATTCTCCGGTCACTGGAAAGCGAGAATGTCCACTTTCAGCAACTTCAACTAACAAATCGCGCACTGTCGCATCGATCGGTAAAGTAATCATGCTCGAACGACGCACCATCACCGATTCGGCTGAAACTTCCGCAAACTCAAACACATTACTGAGCAGTTCGCGTTCTTCTTGTTCGAGTCCGCTCGATTCACTAGAAGTTGCAATAATGAGCTGCAATTCTTCCGGTGTCACTTGGTTATACCAGCCTTGCCCCGTGTACTGCACTCCCAACAGTCGCAATAGTAATCGAGTCGATTGATTCAACACCCAAATGAATGGATTAAAAAATCTAGCGATCGCTAAACTAAACGGGCCTAAAAATCGCGCGATCTCTTCTGAGTATAAAAGCGCCAATGATTTTGGACACAGTTCGCCCAATACGATTTGCAAGTAAGCGATCATGAGAAATGCGATCGCAGTGGAAGCCGAATGTGAAACGGGTTGAATCCACGCATCCGGCAAAGGCAGCCAATTAATCCACACTGACACGACCACCGCCATCGTCGATTCCCCGATCCATCCCAGAGCCAAGCTCGATAGCGTAATCCCAAGCTGTGTGGTCGAAAGTAATCGATCGATACTGCGCTGGAGTGACTGTACGGTACGGGCTTGAATATCGCCCGCATCGACTAATTGATTAATTCGAGAGCGCCGCACTGAAACGATCGAGAATTCAGCCGTCACAAAAAAGGCGTTGATCGCGATGAGCAGCAGCACCGACAGAAATCGCAATCCAATATCGGCGGCATTTAGATCCTGAAGCGGAACCGCCAAGAGCAGCGGAATAGGGGCAGTCATTGAGCCATCAAAGTGAGAAGAGCCAAAACGATGAAATCACCTGAGTAGATGAGTTTAACGTTATTTGATTGGAATGTCTGCCATCTTGAGTTGCAGCTTTTGATCGGGATAGTCGCTCAGTTGCAATGAGATTTTTTGAGCATCATCGAGCATCGAAGTCGGGATGCTGACGGTTCCGGTAAAGCGATCGCTTTTCGAGGGCAGTTCGGGCGGCAATCCGGTTGTATCCGCGACGATCAAGCGTCCTTTATCGTCGGTGACGTTGAGAAAACTGTAGAGGAATTTTACCGCTTGATTGCTGTTGTTTTTTAGCGCCACGTCTAATAAAAGAAATTCACCTTGTTTCCGAATACTTGTGACATCCATTGCGACTCCATTCGTTTGAGTCGTCATAGGAAGTTTAGCAGCGGTGGGATTCGCATCCGTTTTGCTTTGGTCTGATTTGGCTTGTGGTGAAGCACTCGGACTCGTTGCAGCAGAACGCCCGGAGGTGTTCACCTTCTCTTTTACCGATTTGAGAATGTCCTCTTCTTTAATCAGAACGATATCTTCGCGCACACTGGTGTTTTGGGCGCTTCCTTTATTGGTTGGACGCGAATCTGGCTGTTTGATTCCTTTGAGCGCTTGTCGCCCGATCGCGAATCCCCATGTTCCAGTAAATACGCCTGCCCCTAGCATTAGGGCGAGCAACGTAAACGTCAGGGCAACAGTGGAATTGATTTTCATGGGCGATCGAGCAAAATGGGACTTACATCAGCAATTGTATGCTGCAAATTTCAATTTGAGCAGACCCGATTTGATGAGCGCGATTTGATTTTCTAACAGGGCGATAAAACGAAAATTCTCAGCTACAATACGGCTATTCGCCAGGGTTGGCCGAGCGGTCTAGGCAGCGAACTCATAATTCGCCTCAGGCAGGTTCAACTCCTGCACCCTGGATTAAAAAAAATTGGATTGCAGAAGCGGTAAAGCATCCACAATCCAAAATCACAGTTCCAAATTCTGCTAAAACCGCTGTGGAAGCAATTGAGTTGGGCGCGGGGGTTGGACTGGAAATTGCGGCTCTAGCGGTTGCTCGATCGCGAATTCGCTGCCCGTGACTCGATTGCTAGAGTTCGGTAGCGTTTGTACCGAGAGATTGAATGGATTTGGCAGATCAGCAGTACGAATCAGGGGATCGCTCGATACTTGCTGATTCAACAGATCCACATACAGCCGATGAATCCGCTCTCCATCACGAGAAATTTGGTTTTCAGGAAATCCAAACGGAGTTCCCAGAATGGTTTGGGTTGTTCGTAAGGGATTGCGATCGGAAAACTCGCCCAAAGGGCCGTAAAATGCACGATCTACAGTGTTCGGCACAGTTTCGCGGGGTCGGAACACCGGAGATGCTGAATCTTGAGCATTTGCTGACAGAGCAATCATGCTCGAAACTGCGCTGAACCCAATTGCGCGGACAAGGCTCTTGATCCTAACGCCCATAGTCTCTATCCTCAATGATTGGTTAAGGGTGACAGCTAGATTCGGTGATTTCGCGATCGACTCAGTATTTATACGATTCGACGAGTTGAATTTAACCAAATCTACACTTTTTGCCACGTAATATTCATTAGTCTGCCCTTATATGACAAATGTGACTAAGTTCGATGCCAAATCATTTCCTTGGGCAACTGCCTCGATCGACGATGTGCGCGATCGGCTTCTGGATCTCTTCTGTTTGGATGCGTATCGCGAGGGAGATTTTCTCTTATCTTCAGGACAGCGCAGCACCTACTACATCAATGGCAAGCAGGTGACACTTCATCCTCAAGGCGCGTTAGCCGTGGGGCGAGTCTTGTTATCGCTGGTTGCACCGGAGACGGTGGCGGTTGCCGGATTGACGTTGGGGGCTGACCCGATCGTCACAGCGACGAGTGTGGTGGCAGCGTATGAAGGTCGATCGATCGCGGCGTTGATTGTTCGCAAAGAAGCAAAAGGGCATGGAACGCAGGCTTACATTGAAGGGCTAACGCTGCCAGAAGGAAGTCCGATCGTGGTGCTAGAAGATGTGGTGACGACTGGACAATCCGCGATGAAAGCGGTCGATCGATTACGCGATGCGGGCTATCAAGTTGAGGAAGTGATTTCACTCGTCGATCGACAACAAGGCGGAGCGGAATTTTATCAACAGCAGGGATTGAAGTTTCGGGCGGTTTATACGATCGAAGACTTACAGCAGCGCTGGAAACAGTTGCAAGGCTGAATGTTCGATCTGTAAAATATTCTGCGACAAAATCTATCTGAAGCGGGGGTGAAGATTGCCGCGATCCAAACAACATAAAAAGTGTTGTATGAGTCGAAGATTATGGCATTGAAACTGCACGTTCCAACCTTAGACAGTCCTGAAGCGGCACAAGATATCAAAGACACCATTCTGACGCATGAACCCGATGCGAAAGTAGATATCGATCTAGAGCAAAAGACTGTAACCGTTGAAGCTAAAGCCTCAGAGGAAACTTTTAAGCAGGCAATCACGGCAACGGGACATGAAGTGAGCGGCTACTAAAAAAAGGTAACGATGAACGGTTTACGAAACTAAAGAATGCTACGTTTTGAACCGCTCATCGTTATGACGCTCAAAATGGCAAAGTTTTACCCGGCATTGACAGACGCGCTTCAGCAATTTATTCAGAAACAGCACATTTTTTTTACTGCGACCGCTCCGATCGCTGGGCGAGTGAATGTCTCTCCAAAAGGGATTAATTCGTTTCGCGTTCTCGATCGACAAACCGTGGCGTACCTCGATCTCACAGGCAGCGGCAACGAAACGAGCGCTCACCTGCTCGAAAATGGACGCATGACGATCATGTTTTGCAGCTTTGTTGGCAAGCCCGTGATCTTGAGGTTATATGGAATGGGTTTGGTAATTCGCGCTCAGGATGACAAGTGGGAATCGCTGTATCCTTTGTTTGAACCGATTCCAGGAGCGCGACAGATTATCTTGCTCCAAGTTGAAACCGTTTCAACCTCTTGTGGGGGTGGTGTGCCACTGTATGAGTTTGTCAGCGATCGAGATACGTTGGTGAACTGGGCAGAGAAGAAAGGCAAAAAAGGACTGGAAAAATATTGGCAGGCTAACAATCAGACCAGTATTGATGGATTGCCTACCCATTCGTTGATCTAGAACGGGTTTGGTAGAAACGCGATGAATTACGTCTCTACCAAAGCAATCAAACCGCCCCGATTAATTGTGCAGGGATTGAAATCGATTCGCTCTCAGCGGGAATGAAAGAGAAATCGATCTCAGGATGCGGCTCAATTCCCGAAATCGCCTTGAAGAAACGATCGCTAATCGCATCAATGATCGGAGAGTCGCCGTACTCGGTTTTCTCGATCGAGCGAACAGGCGTGATTTCTGCTAGCGTTCCAACCAGTGCAACTTCATCCGCAATCAGCAATTCTGTTCGCTCGATCGGTCGTCGCTCGAAGGGAATCCCCATCGATTGACACAGGCTTTCAACAATATCAACAGTGATACTTTCGAGTGCTCCTTCCCAAGCAGGAGGCGTGAATACTTTGCCATCGCGCACGACCAGCACACAGGTTTGGGTCGTTTCTGCAACTCGTCCTGCTTCATTCAGAATGATCATGTCCGAATAGCCGCGATCGCGTCCTTCGATTTTGACAAAGCGGGCGATTTGATAGTTCGTGCTGGTTTTAACTCGGCAGGGAAGCGCTAAATCGTTGCCGCGTCTCCAAGGAGTGACACCGAGATTCATTGCAGCAGGGCGCGTTGTGGGGGTGTGATATGCAGTCAGAACGAGATTGCTGGTGCTGCCTTCGCCCCAATGTCCTTCATCCCCGTAAAGTGTTGCTCGAATCCACATATTACGATCGCGCTGATAGAGCAGTTTGATCAAATCGTGATGCGCTTTTTCAAACTCTTTGTAGCTCATGTCGAACGGGATGTAGAGAATTTTTGCCGATCGACGTAAGCGATCGTAGTGTCGCCGCATTGCTACAATTCCGAATCGTCCATCGGGCTGCCAGTAGCCTTTAAGACCTTCAAACACATTTAAACCGCGCAGAACTGCTTCGCTGGAGATGTGGAAGTTCGCGTCTTCCCAGAGGGAAATCTTGCCGTCAAAGTAAACGTATTTGGGTTTCTGGAGTTGGGTAATAGAAGCCATAGGATTCGGGAATGAAGGGTATTGGGACAAACGGCTGACCGTCTAACAAGTCGGAGTCAAAAAATCAGTACTCCACTCTCTTATCATCAAAAACAACCGCTCTGTCCAGGAATTGTACGGACAACTTCATCAAATCCTTGTATCAGTGTTTCCTGTTTAAATTTTGCGTGCTGTGATTTCACGATCGAGTCCGAGATCAAACGGAGCGCGATCGTCAGTATTCTAAGTAGGGCGACCTACGGCGTTAAGGGATGAAGATCCAAGATTCTGACAAAAATCATTCGATTCTCTGGTTGTTCCTGAGCTTGGCAATTGCTGCACTCTACGCGGGTCTGGCGATGCGTGAGGCATTTTCAGATCCGACGATGATTCAAGACGATGCGCGGGTCTATTTGATTTGGATGCAGCGATTTGTTGATCCTGATCTATTTCCGAATGATTGGATGGCGGAGTATTTTCATTCGGTGACTCCTTGGGGATTGGGAACGCTGTATGGGATTGCAGCACGGCTTGGAATTACGCCGATCGTGATGAGTAAGTTGCTGCCGATGGGGTTGAGTGTACTGCTCGGTTGGTATGGTTATCGATTGACGCTGGCGTTGTTTCCAGTCCCGATCTCTGGATTTTTTAGCAGTGTGATTTTGCTGCAGAGCTGTTGGCAACGGGATGATATTGCGTCAGCTTCTCCGCGATCGTTTTGGGCGCTGTTGCTGGTTGCGCTGTTGTACTACTTTGTGAAGCGGTCTTGGATTGCGATCGCGGTTGTCGTGGTGGTGATGGCGCTATTTTGTCCGTTGGCAGCGGTGTTAGTGGCGCTGTGGTTGGGATTGCGTGGGGCGTGGGGATTGTTGAAGCGTCGCTCTGAGCGGGCGGAATGGGCAATTTTGGGAATTGCGATCGCGATGTTGTTGCCGTATGTGTTGAGTCAGTCGGAGTTTGCGCCGACGGTGAATGCGGCTCAGGCGCGATTGATGCCGGAATTTCAGCCGGGGGGACGCTTGCCGTTTTTCTACCCAAATCCGCTGCGGTTCTGGTTCGATGGAGCCGATAGCGGCTTTCAAGTTTCGTTTAATCCACCTGCGATCGGGTTGGGATTATTGTTACCGTTGCTTCTGCGATATAAAAATCGCTTTCCTCAAGTGCAGCAGTTAAAACCGGATTGGCTGATCTTGCCGCAGCTTGCAGGAACGGGGTTGCTCGGGTTTTTTCTAGCTCATGCGGTGTTTGTGAAGCTGCATTTTCCCAGTCGGTATACGACGCATAGCTGGCGAATTGTAATGGCGATCGCGGCGGGAATTGTGATTGCGATCGGGATTGAGCGGGTGAAGTCTTGGCGATGGCAACGAAGCGCGATCGTGGCGGTTGGTTGTGCGATCGTGCTGTATCCGCATCTAGCTTGGCGGGATTTTCCACGTACAGGATACGGAACGGGTGATTATCCTGCACTGTATGATTTTCTCAAAACTACGCCAAAATCGACTTTGACGGCTTATTTGGGGGAAGATAGCAGCAATTTGCCGATGTTGGCACAGCGATCGACATTAGCGGCTCAAGAGTATGCGGTGCCGTTTCATTTGGGCTACTATCTGCCGATGCGACAAAGAGCGATCGAGTTAATTGATGCCCAGTACAGCGAATCTTTAGAACCTGCGAAACAGTTGATTCGGCAGTACAAAGTGACGCATTGGTTGCTCGATTCTAATGCGTTTGCGCCGGGGTATTTAAGAAGCTACCGCTGGTTTCGATTGTTCGAGCCGTCAATAGGTCAAGCGATCGAAGCTTTGAAAGCGGGTCGAGTTCCGGCAATGCAAAAAGTCGCGGGGAAATGTGCGATCGCGAATCCGAATGGGGTAACGGTTTTAGATGCGGATTGCATTTTGAAGCAAGTTAATTCGCGTTAAAACTGCCGAATCCTATTTCATGCCCAATGCAGAAATCTGTACTCGCTGAGTTCCAGACAGTTCAAACGCTGCATGAATCGCCCGAAGCGCCATTACGCCTTGATCTTCTTCCACTACACAACTGACTTTAATCTCAGAGGTTGCAATCATCTGAATGTTAATTTCATGCTTGTAAAGTGACTCAAACATTCGCGCGGCGATCCCCGGTTGCCCGACCATGCCAGAACCGACAATGCTCACTTTCGCGATCGCACTATCCACCACCACTTCGCCATATCCAATCTCCGATCGCGCACCTTCAAGCGTTTGTCTTGCGCCTTCAGCGTCCATTTGCGCCACGGTAAAAGCAATATCGCGCGTCATCACACCGTCAACCATACGACAGCGTTGCGACTGAATAATCATATCGACGCTGATATTTTGGCTGGCAAGAAGTTGAAAGATCTTTGCTGCCATACCGGGACGATCAGGAATGTGGCGAACGGCAACGCGGGCTTGTTTGAGATCGAGCGCGACACCTCGGACTGATGCGGAAGTTGGCGCGATCGGAGCTTGAGTTTTCATGCCAGATTGTGACACTTCAAACACTTGGCAGAGAGCAGCGATCGCTCGATCGCAATCCACTTCATCGACCACACAACTCACTTTTACTTCAGAAGTTGAGATCATCTGAATGTTAATTCCCGCATCCGCTAGCGTTGAAAACATTTGTGCGGCAACACCCGGACGACCAATCATTCCTGCACCTGCGATCGTCACTTTCGCAATCTTCTGCTGAATCATCACATCTGGCGCGAGTTCAGCAGAGATCGAATATCCTGCGGTTAATGCTGGAATGATTGCATTCGCAACGGCTTCCGCACGAGTGAGAGATTTTTTCACCACAGTAAAAGCAATATCGTTGGAATTGCCTTCATGAATCGATTGAATAATCAAATCGACATCGAGTTTCTGAGAAGCAATTTCACCGAATAGTCTTGCTGCGACACCGGGACGATCGGGAACCCGCAACAATGCGACTTTCGCTTGATCGGTGTCAAATTCCACCGCATCGACTGGACGCGCAATTTCTAAGCCTTCGAGGGGGCGGGGTCGCGGTTGGGGAGAACGCACCCAAGTACCGGGATCATCTGTCCAACTCGATCTCACAACGAGCGGCATTCCATAGTTTCGAGCAATTTCAACCGCGCGAGGATGAAGGACTTTCGCACCCAGGCTGGCAAGCTCCAACATCTCATCACAAGTAATCTCGCTCATCAATTCAGCATCTTCGACCAATCGCGGATCAGCGGTGAGAATCCCTGGAACATCAGTGTAAATTTCGCAAAAATCCGCCTTCAACGCCGCAGCCAAAGCGACCGCAGAAGTATCAGAGCCACCTCGTCCTAATGTTGTGATTTCCCAATTTTCCGTGCTGCTGATGCCTTGGAATCCTGCAACAACGACCACTTCACCACGTTGTAAATGACGCTCTAAGCGGTCGGTTTCGATCTTCAAAATGCGGGCACGGGTGTGATGCGCTTCGGTAATGATGCCGACTTGAGCGCCAGTAAGAGAAACGGCAGGCTGTCCAGCTTCTTGCAGTGCCATACTGAGAAGCGCGATCGACACTTGCTCTCCGGTCGATAACAACATATCCATCTCGCGACGATTCGGAGTTGCAGAGATATCGGTTGCGAGTTTAACTAAGCCATCTGTGGTTTTTCCCATCGCTGAAACCACGACCACCACAGAATTTCCAGCTTCAACCGTTTTCTTGACTCGTTGTGCAACTGCCTGAATGCGATCGACTGTTCCGACCGAAGTTCCCCCGTATTTCTGAACGATTAGCGCCATTTCACCCGCTCCCCAAAGGTTCACTTGAACCAAATAATCAGTTTGATTTTATCGCGCTTAAGCACGATGAATCAGGATTTTTGTGCGCGGGTTTGGATGGAGGACTTCGGTTTGAATCCAGTTGACCAATTCGGCATTTACACGATCGGGACATTCATCATGGGCACAGTGTCCCGCATTGTCTAATTCAACGAGCCGCAAATTCGGATTGTATTTGAGAAATTGATGTGCAGAGCCAGCGGGGATCATGCGATCTTGTTTGCCCCAGAGTAAGAGAACTGGAGTCTGAATGTTGCTGAGAATCGATCGAACACTTGGACTAAATTTTGGATGTGTCATTGCTTTGAGAATGGCACAGAAGGCACGCGCTGAATCTCTCTCTCTCGCTGGCTTTGCTAAAATTTCCAACAGTTCATCGGTAATAGCTTCTTGACCCGCATAAGCAAGCGATACCCAACGACGAATAATTCGCGGATGTCTCAGCAGATAGAACAAAGGATATAACAGCCACGAGGAGATAAAGACAGCTTGAATCAATCGAACAATCGGACGCACGATCGCAGGCATCGTTTCGTGATGGCTTGCAGTATCCGGTAAGCTAATCATCGCCACACCGCGCACCATTTCAGGATGTTTTGCAGCCGTCGCCGCGCAAATCAAAGACCCGATCGAGTTTCCAACTAGGATCACAGGCTTACCAACGCAAGATTGCCAAAACTCATAAAGCTGGTCTGTCCAAAGGTCGATCGAGTAATGAACATCTGGCTTATCTGATGCTCCAAATCCCATCAAATCCAAGGCATAAACACTGTGATACTTCGATAGCACCGACATATTTTGTCGCCAATGTCCGATCGAGCCACCAAAGCCATGCACAAAGATCACAGGAACTTGGCTTCTAGGATTTGGCAGGATTGTGTGATGCACTTTCCAACCGCGCCACGGGAAAGTTTGTTGATAGCCGAATCGCTGTAATTGTGCGATCGAAGGCGGTGCTGGTTTCGATAACGGCTGCGAGAAAATCGGACGAAAGAGATCGTACAATTTCAGCACTATCGCATCGGATCTGGGGCTTAACAATAGCCAACCGACTGCAAGAAAGCTCGTGACGAAAATTTGAGTTAAGTCGATCGCAGTAGGTAGCCCTTTTGAGAATGCAGTAAGGATTCGATCCGCGATCGCAAACAGCCAAGCGAGATTTCCAAACTCCCATAAATCGGTTTTGAACTGTTCGATAAACGGTCGGAATCGCTGAAAGTCGATTGGCTGCATTGTCTGACTAGTCATAACTGGCGCTTCACAGGAAACTAACTTCCTCTACTGTGCAATGCGATCGTTGAGATACCCTCTGTAGATAGGTTGGTCTGCTTATTTCCAAAGACGAATTTAAGACAGATACGAAAGTTTACATTAACCCTTCTTGCGGCAGATTTCGCTTTCCTGAACGTTAGTTGAATGAATTAAAGAGTAGTTAATGCGAGAAGAAATCATGCCGGACTCATATAGCCATAAAACTAGCACCATAAAATCTAATACGAATCAAAACGACTTGACTGATCCGAATCCAGGTGACACGCCTACGGAAGCGGATTTCAGCCGTGATGATCAAGATGTCACTCCGGTCAATGAAGCAGCATTCGAGCGACCTACAGAAGAATCAACAGAAAAAGATCAGAAGCAATCATAGTTTCTGAAGTCATAGGTTCTTGGAGACTTTTGTGAGCGTTTTAACCGTTGAGCTTTTAATTATTTTGGGAGACAGAGCATGAATTACGATCAGTTCATTAAAACAGTCAAGGATTTAGGAGGGTTTGGCGATCGCGATTCTGCAATTAAAGCAACAAAAGCGACGCTAGAAACAATGCGGGAAAGATTGCTCGGCGATGAAGCAAGTAATCTAGCTGCACAGCTTCCAGCAGACTTAGCAGACTGCTTACGAGGACGTGAAGGACAGATGGGTGATAACTTCAAAATTGATGAGTTCTATCGCCGAATTGCTGAAAGAGAAGGCGTAGATACTAACATCGCTGCAACTCACGCGAAAACAGTGATTGCTGTTCTGAGCCAAGCAGTGAGTGCTGGAGAGTTCTCAGATGTTCGGATTAATTTCGCTAAGGATTATGATGAACTATTTGCTGAAGTCGCGCAACGATAGTTCGCTGTAAACTAGATATCTATTAGCCCTGCTTTGAGAATCAAAGCAGGGCTATTGATTTGTAGAAAAAGGCTTCAAATGAATCATTTTATTGGAATTGATATTGGAACAACGAGTACGAAAGCGATCGTAGTTTCATCCACAGGTGAAGTAAAAGGCATTGCAACCCAAGAATATCCGTTACTTTCTCCACAGCCTCGATTTGCTGAACAAGATCCGACCGTTATTTTCTCGGCAGTTCTGCAAGCAGTGCGAGAAGCAATACAGCAAGCTAATTTATCAAGTCGAGACATTGCTGCCGTTGGATGTAGCTCTGCAATGCACAGCCTAATTGTGATGGGTGCGGATCATATTCTTTTAAGTCAAAGTATCACTTGGGCGGATGGTCGGAGTGTTGCTCAAGCTGAAGCCCTAAAACAAAGCCCAAACGGGATGCAGATTTATCAAAACACAGGAACACCCGTGCATCCGATGTCGCCTTTAACGAAGTTGCTTTGGATGCGAGAGTGTGACTCAGAGCGATTCGACAAAGCTGCTAAGTTCATTTCAATCAAAGAGTATGTTCTGTACCAGTTGTTTAAGCAATATGTTGTAGATTACTCGATCGCATCTGCAACCGGATTGTTGAATCTTAGAACATTGAATTGGGATGAGAATGTTTTAGAACTTGCACAAATTCGAGTGAATCAACTAAGTGAGATAGTTCCGACTACTCATGTTTTGCAGGGAATGAAGCCTAAATATGCAGAAATGATGGGGCTTGATCCAAATGTTCCGTTTGTCGTTGGCGCGAGTGATGGTGCATTAGCAAACATTGGAGTAGGCGCGATCTCATCTGATCAGTTGGCGATTACGATCGGAACAAGTAGTGCAGTCCGAAAAGTAGTATCCGAACCGCTCACCGATGAACAAGCACGAACCTTTTGCTATGCCTTCACCGACAAACAATGGTTGATTGGCGGTGCTTCTAACAATGGTGGAATTGTGTTGCGATGGTTTCGCGATCAGTTTGGACAGCCCGAAATGGAGCAGGGTGGGAATGCTTACGATCTCCTGATTGAATTAGCCGAATCTGTTCCCGCTGGAGCAGAAGGATTGTTGTTTTTACCGTTTCTTTCGGGTGAACGTGCGCCGTATTGGAATGCGGATGCACGGGGCGTTTTCTTTGGTGTGTCTTTGCAGCATCAGCGATCGCATTTTACCCGCGCTGTTTTGGAAGGAATTTTATTTGCAGCCTATAGCATTACAACCGTCTTGAGTGACTTAACGCAAACGAGTCAAAGCATTCTAGTGTCGGGCGGTATGGCGCGATCGTCCTTATGGCGACAAATAATGGCGGATGTGTTCGGCATCGAAGTGCTTGCACCAGAAGTGTATGAAGCGAGTGGATTTGGTGCAGCGGTGCTGGCGATGTATGCAGTGAAGCAGATTGATCAATTGGAAGAGGTACGATCGATGATTCGGATTGGCGATCGACATTCACCAAATTTGCAGCTATCCGAGCAGTATCACAAACGATTTGAACGTTATCAGCGAATTTATCAGCAACTAGAACCAGAGTTTTCGAGGGATTGAATTAAGCGATCGATCTGGTCTTTCGTATGAGTTGCCATCACGGTCATACGAATTCGGCTGGTTGGAACTGTGGGCGGACGAATCGCAGGGGCAAAGATACCTTGCTCTTGTAGCGATCGTGCAGTTTGTAGTGCAGTTTGAACATCGGGTAATTGCCAACAGAGAATCGGAGACTCTGAGGGTAATAAGACGCTAGGAGATTCCTCGCTTTGGTTTGGGCGGCTTCTGCCCCCTAAATCCCCCATTCTGGGGGGCTTTGAGAATTGCGGCGTTCTTGGTCTGAAGTCCCCCACGAGTGGGGGATTTAGGGGGCTTGCTGAATTCACAATCGGAGTGAGTGGTTTCTGTAGAGTTGAATTCAGAAGCTGTGATTTGAGATAAGTGACATTTTGCCAAAGCTGCGATCGACATTCCGAATCTTGCTGAACGATCTCAATTGCACATAATGCCGCAGCAGTATCAGCGGGTGATAGTCCCGTCGTGTAGATCCAACTGGGAGCGCGATTTCTCAGTAAATCAATTAATGATGCAGAACCAGCAACATATCCGCCCAAGCTTCCAAGCGCTTTACTCAAAGTTCCCATTTGTACGGGCGGCTGTGCCGTGCCATTCGGCAACGCGCGTCCGGTACAGCCAAAATGCTCAACACATCCCGCACCTGTCGCACCCATGACTCCAGTTGCATGAGCTTCATCAACTAACACCATGCACTCAAACTGATCCGCTAAGTCTAGAATTTCAGGCAGCGGACACAGATCGCCATCCATGCTAAACACTGTATCAGTGAGAATGAGGCATCTTTGAAAGTGCGATCGCTGTTGTTCTAATTTTGTTTGTAAGTCCTGAATGTCACAGTGCTGATATTCCAAAATCGTTGCACCACTGACAATTGCACCATTCCGTAAGCTCGAATGATTGTATTGATCCGAGAGGATTAGATCGCGTTTGCCAACTAATGCAGCGATCGTACCCAAGTTTGCTAAATATCCAGAGCTAAATACGATCGCATCTTCGGTTTGCTTGAATTGTGCGATCGCAATTTCTAGCTCTCGATGCAAAGCTCGATGTCCCGTAAGCAATCTTGATCCAGTGCTACCCGTTCCGTATTGTTGAGTTGCTTCAATTGCAGCATTGATTAAGCGATCGTCTGTTGCTAATCCTAAATAATCGTTACTGGCGAAGTTTAGATAAGTGCGATCGCCAATTTGAACCACTGCACCGGGGCGATCGATGGTTTTTGTCGATCGATGCCAGCCTGCTCGGTCGATCGCGCTTAACGATTGTTCAATCCAAGCATAAGGATCATTCTTCATCCGGTTGTTCGCGAATTTCTGCACTTTTACCCCTCACTGGAGGTAATCTATCGACTAAACCCATTTCAAAAGCAACATCGGGAAGCTCACCCGCAATGTAGCGACCCGGTTGATAAACTCTTCCAGGCGTAAAGCAAACTTGACGAAGCTGAACCGTCTCAGCGGCGAGAAACATGGCTCTCGACATCCGGCGTTCGATTCCCATAATGCGCGTCTCCTAAAGTTGAATTCCATTCTGCTGCATATAACTTAGCAACCAGTTTGCCATTGTTGCACGTCGAGTTTTTCGCGGTACGAGTTCATCGACGGTATAACCTGCGAAACCAAGCTGTTCTTTTAATAGCTGCTTATTTTCTGGTGGAATCGATCTCGTTAATTTCACTACGGCAGGACGACTTTCGATGAAATTTGGCGGTTCAGGATATGCCTCTAACCAGTTTGAATCAACGGCTTTATTGTCATAACCGAGGTAATAGCAAACCAAACGATTGACGATCGCATCATCGATCGTATCTTTAAGAATCGCCCAAATGGTGTCGGAATTTAACGGCGGTAAGTCAGTCATAGCAATTATTCTGCGGGCGGAAGTTCTTCGGGTTTCTTTTCTTACAGCACTCTGATCATCGAACCGTTTGAACGAATTTCTGAATCGCTTCTAAGTGTTCAATTGTAAATTCTGCATCGTTGTGATTTGCGCCGCGAATAAATAATAATTGTTTCGGAGTGGGAGTTGCATCATACAAAGCTTGACTCATCGCAGGCGGAATCAAAGTATCAGCATCACCGTGAAAGTACAGCACGGGCATTTTGAGCGATTTTACTTTGTCGATCGAGTTAAATCGCTGCGTCAAAATAATCTCCAACGGAAACAACCGAAAATATTTCTGCCGCACCGCCATTTCTTTCATCGATGTGAAAGAGCTTTGAACAATTAGCGCTCTTGCATCAGGGTGTTTGGCTGCAAGGTCGATCGCGACTGCGCCTCCGATCGAGTAACCGTAAATCGTGATTTGATTCGGTGAAATTTTGCGATCGTTAATCAAATAGTTCCAACCCGTTTGAGCATCTTCGTAAACTTGCGATTCAGAAGGAAATCCGCCTTCACTTTTGCCATATCCCCGATAGCTAATCACCAGCACCGAAAACCCAAGCTGATGAATTCGATTCATTTGATCAACGCCGCCCAACGTGCCGCCGTTACCGTGAAAATAAAGCACGGTTCCTAAGTTCGGATCTTTGCCCGGAAGCCACCAACCATGAATTCGCTCGGTTTTACCCAACCAAGTTTTCACTGGAAGCCAAACTTCTTGAGCCGATAAACCTAAATCGGCAGGCGTTTTGTAAATCGTGTGCGTGGGAAAGAAGATAAACCGCGACTGTATGAGAAACAGCACGAAACACACGATCGCATAAATGCGAAGCACCATGAATAGAGGCTTCCAAAGCCATTTTGCGCCAAATTTCATCATGATTCAGAGTTTCGATTTGAGCGATCGCGAATCCGCTGCCGCAAGCGCTCAACAATTCTAGGAGTTAATTCCGCTTCTGGTTCAACTTGTTCGCGCTGACCCAAAATTACTTCAGCCTCTTTAAAAGAAGCAGGTCGCAACCGCTGACGTAAAGCGATAAATGATTGCTTTTGCCGCGCGATCTCTACTTGGGAAACTTGCGTTAGTTGGCTCATCTGTGTTTCCTCCAACAGTCTAAGCAAAAAGCAATCGACCTTTAGGTTCTGGAATCGGTCGTCCTAGCTCTTGCGCTGTGGTAATCCATTGCTGAATGATGACTTCAACATTTTGCACAGCTTCCTGATAGGTTTCGCCATCTGCGGCACAACCTGGCAGTTCGGGCACTTCAACAATGAAAGCCTGATCGATTTCACTCCAATAAATGATGAGTTCATACCGAATCTTCATCTTCTCCTCCAAGTTGGTATCTCAAAATGATGTTGCGAACTTGTTTAACCTGATATGGCTTAGCTTTTCCTTGTTTGGGCTGAAGATTTAAGATATCTTCGATTCCCTCTTTAGAGAAGATGTGATGGCTGCCTTGAATGCGTTTTTCAAACCCCAAATTCACGAGAAGCTGACATAGGGGTTCAAAGGCAATATTAGCATCAGAGGTTCCCAACAGAATTTTGACCAACAGTTTATCTTGACGGCTCACTCGGTCTTCTTTTCACCCCATACGCTAATTTCAAAAACACTCACAGCCAACAAGTTTGATCTACATCGACCTGGAGTAGGTTTACAGTTTTGATTTAACGAAAGTGGCTAAACGATCGATGCCTTTCTCGATCGTTGCCATATCAGTCGCGTAGGACAAGCGAATATGATCATCTGCATCAAACGCAATCCCCGGAATCGCAGCGACTTTCTGTTCTGTCAACAATCCATCACAAAACTCTAGCGAAGTCATCCCAAGTTTACTGATATCGATCATCAGATAGAATGCGCCATCCGGTTTAATACAACTCAAGCCTGGAATTGCACAAACGAGATCAAAAATTGCTTGTCGTCGTTCTGCAAAAGCTTGACGCATGATCTCAACCGATTCGTTCGATCGAGGATCTTCATACGCTGCGATCGCGCCATATTGAGCAAACGTACAGACATTCGAGGTGCTGTGTCCCTGAATCTTACTTGCTGCTTTGATCAGATCAACGTTGCCCACTAAATAACCGACGCGCCATCCGGTCATCGAATACGCTTTGGCAAATCCATGACTGATGATCGTGAGATCGAATGCTTCTGGACTCGCTGCCGCAATGCTTAGATGCTCTGCTCCGTCATAGAGCAGGCGTTCGTAAATCTCATCTGAGACGACGTAAATTTGTTTCTCGACGATGACTTCTGCGATCGCGCGAATCTCATCAGGCGTGTAAACCATTCCCGTTGGATTTGAAGGTGAATTCAGAATGAACAGCTTTGTTTTATCGGTGATCGCTTGTCGCAGTTGGTCAGGCGTGATCTTGAATTGAGTCTCTGCGGTCGTTTTAACGACGATCGGAGTTCCGCCTGCGAGTTTCACCATTTCGGGATAACTCACCCAATAAGGTGCGGGGATGATCACTTCATCGCCGGGATCGATTAGCACCATCATTAAGTTGTAGAGCGAATGTTTGCCGCCATTCGTCACGATGATGTTTTCGGGTTGGTAAGTGAGATGATTTTCTCGATGAAGTTTCGATATGATCGCTTCTCTTAAAAGTGGCTCACCTGCCGCCGGGCCGTAGCGCGTTTTCCCTTGTTTTAAGGCATCGGTTGCGGCTTGTTTGATGTGATCTGGCGTATCGAAGTCAGGTTCACCTGCACTAAAGCTACAGATATCAACTCCGTCTCGCTTCATTGCTTTTGCTTTTGCGTCGATCGCAAGGGTCAGAGAAGGCGTAACCTGACTTACTCGTGCTGCCAGTTTCATGTCAATATTCAGAACGTGAAGGTTAAGTCGGGAATCACAATAGAATCCCCATCGGGATTTAGATTCTATCGTGATCCCCGAAAATTAAACCCTAAGTTTTAACCGAACTTTTACGCGATCGTAATCTCGGACGATAAGTAAACATCCTGAATCGCATGAAACAATTTCACGCCATCCTCAAACGGTCGCTGAAATGTCTTTCTTCCCGAAATCAGTCCCGTTCCTCCCGCGCGCTTGTTCACAACCGCTGTCCGAATCGCTTCGGCAAAATCATTCTTGCCCGATGCACCTCCAGAATTGATCAATCCCGCACGTCCGGCGTAACAATTGAGCAACTGATAGCGAGTTAAATCGATCGGGTGGTCAGTCGTCAATTCGCTATAGACTTTTGGATCGGTTTTGCCGTAGCTTTCTCCAGTTGCTTTCGCTACTGCACCGTAACCGTTATTGATCTCAGGAAGTTTTTGCTTAATAATGTCAGCTTCGATCGTCACTCCTAAGTGATTCGCCTGCCCGGTCAAATCTGCCGCGAGGTGATAGTCTTTGTCTTGCTTAAACGCATTATTCCGTAGATAGCACCAAAGAATCGTCGCCATGCCGTATTCATGTGCGAGGGCAAATGCTTGACTGACTTCCTGAATTTGGCGCGTCGAGTTTTCTGATCCAAAATAAATCGTGGCTCCAACCGCAACCGCTCCCAGATTCCAAGCTTGCTCGACCGAGGCAAACATCACCTGATCGTATTGATTCGGAAAGGTGAGCAGCTCATTGTGATTGAGCTTGACGATGAACGGAATCTTGTGAGCATATTTGCGCGAAACGCTGCCTAGAACGCCGAGCGTAGTCGCAACTGCATTACAGCCCCCTTCGATCGCTAATTTGATAATATTCTCGCTATCAAAATAGATCGGATTTGGAGCAAACGAAGCGCCTGCCGAATGTTCAATCCCTTGATCCACCGGCAAGATCGAAATATATCCAGTATTTGCCAAGCGTCCGAACGAATAAAGCTGGCGCAAACTCCGAAGCACTTGAGGAGAGCGATCGCTTTGTACGAAAATACGATCGAGAAAATCCGGTCCCGGCAAATGGAGTAAGTCTTGAGAAACTTTGGCTTTGTGGGTCAGCAAATCTTCGCCTTCATCGCCCAACCAAGATGTCACGGACTGAGGCGCAGAGAGTGTAGCGGTCATCGCAGTTTCCTCAATACTGTTCCCATTTACTCTAACGTTTTGGCTCAAAATGGCTTATGTCTGTAAGAGTATTTTTATGCGAATTCAAAAGGCTTGGGTGACGATCGCGGCGGTTCAGTTTAATCGATCGGTGCAGTTTTATCGCCATTTATTCCAGCAAGAACCGCAAGTTTTCGCGCCTCAGAAGTATGCCGAGTTCGAGACGTTTGGGATTCGATTGGGAATTTATCGCCCGACTGCGGAAGAGTCGCCAGAGAAAGCGCCGATTACATTATTTCCAGCGGTGAGTTTGTGTTTGCAGATTGAGAATTTGGAAAGTTCGATCGAACATCTCGATCGAGTCGATGCCTATGTGGGTGAGATTCGATCGGTTTCTCATGGACGAGAGGCATATGCTTACGATCCCGATGGCAATCGCATTATTTTATATGAGCCAGCTTGAGTGACAGATACCATTTCATTTTGGGATGTCCATTTGTCGTTTTGAGACATCCATTTTCGATTTCGGAATGTCCGTTTTCAATTTTGGGATGTCTATCTGTTGTTTTAAGACATCCATTTTTGATTTTGGGATACCCATTTTTGATTTCGGGATATTCATTTGCTGCTTCAAGACATTTGATTTTTGATTTCTCTACGTATACACGGACAAATATGCAGAAACAACGCGAAATATTTAACTTTCAGACTCAATAAATAAATAGAAATACGAATCTCATTGAGGAGAAAGCGGAATTAGCTTAGAGAAAACTTAAATCAATTGGGGCAACACTCCTATGGCACTGAAAACACGCGGCTCTTCTGCGATCGACAAAGCACAACGACGGTTAGCTTTGCTCAAATCGATCAATGAACATCTCGATCTCGGCTACGGGTTAACAACCGACAACTACGCTGGACTGACGGAACAAGCTCGCACATCGCTGGAAATGTACAATACGCTTTTGTCGAGAGTCGATGAAGCCCGCACGAATCTGGAACAAACCGAGAAAGCCCTTTCCGAAATGTCGGAACGAATGTTGAGCGGAGTTGCTACCAAATACGGTAAATCCAGCATCGAATACAGCAAAGCAGGCGGCTCAAATCGCAAGCGATCGAAAGCTGCTCCTCAACCTTCAGCCGAAGCACTACCGACGCTGACCGTTGAAAAGAATGGCTCGAAATCTGTTAATGGTCAGTCGGTTTCGACGAATTAACCACATCACAACTCACGATCGCGAAAGAGGCATGGGGTAATCCTGTGCCTCTTTTAATTTGATTTTGAGACGTTAAGATAAAAACCAGAGAGTCGCTTCGGAAACAAAGGTAAGTCTGTAGTTTCTCTGAGTATTATTGTTCGGTGGAGTCGCTTATGTCAGAGATTAGAATCACGATCGAAGGAAAAGGCGCGATCGTTGCCGCAGATGCGTTGGTGAATCTACCAGGAGTTTCAGGAAGTTGGGCAACTTCGGAAGAGGTGAAACGAGATGGAGCGCTCGAAGTGAGTGCAACTGATCCGCGTTCCTAAGTCACTGTTTGAACTGGTTACAATCACAGCAATAGTTCTACTGTTTTACTTCAAGAAATCAAAATGACAGATCGAGAACAACTCCTACACGAAATTGCTCAAGCTCCTGATGATTTGATTCAGGAACTTGTGGCGTTTTTATCTACTGCGAAAGCGCGACGGAATGCTGCGCCTGTCTCTGGTAAACGTCGATCGCCTTCCGCTGCGGTTGTCGGAAAAGGAGAAACGCTTGGCGATCTAGTCAGTCCAATTGTTGACGAGCAAGAGTGGGAATGCCTGAAGTAATTCTCCTCGATACTCATCTCTGGTTTTGGTTTATTAATCAAGATCTCGATCGCTTTCCGACTGATTGGAACACCCTGATCGAGAATGCTGATCGAGTTGAAGTTTCTCCTGTGTCTTGTTATGAAATTGCGCTTGCTCACCAGCGAGGGCGGCTCACTTTACCTTGCTCGGCAGATCAGTGGTTACAAGAAGCATTAGAACCTTCTGGCGTTGTCCTATTTCCGTTAACGGCTGAAATCGCCTATCGAGCGGTCAATCTATCTCCAATTCATCGCGACCCGTTCGATCGCTTAATTATTGCAACGTCTTTAGTCTACGAAGCAACGCTACTCAGTATTGATGGTTTGTTTCCTCAATATCCAGAACTCGTTCCGTATCTCATGCGATCGCAGAAATGAAAACCCTTCAAATTACCCTCACCTTAGCAATGATGTCGCAGTTGCTAGTTGCGCGAGGAGAGTTTGAAACTGCGATCGTAAATCTTCGAGAATCGATCGACATTCTTCAGCGCATTGGCTCACCTGATGCCGCAACGGTCATTGATATTTTGAATAGCGTAATTGAACTATAGAACAGGGAAGCGCAGGATTAGAATTCTAAAGTGCGATCGACTACGGATCAGAAGTGCGATCGTTTATTGCTTTTGAATCGATCGGAGATAAAGAAGAATCTGTGATTTAATCACAACAACCAAAGAACGATCGACAAATAAATCTGCAATTCTACAAAGTGAGTTAACAAATCAATGAATCTATCTCCAAAAGCATTACGCTTTATCATCGAAGTCCTAGGCTACCGCATTCAAGCCTACGAAGCGCAATTAGAATCCGACTCGTTAGACGAAGATACAGCTTCAGAGATTGGCAATGATGCCTTGTATCTTGAGACATTACGCCAAGAACTCTCTGAATCGCTCAACTCCCTACCTTCGCCCCTTCCAAATATTGCAAAAGTGACTCCATAGACTGCGATCCGTAAATCTTCGAGAACCGATCGCTTTCCTCTCGAAACTCCTTTGAAGTCATCAGCGCGAGTTCATCCGGACAATCCCCGCATTGCCAACAAAGCCGTCCCATAAGCCGCCTCAGTCTGATCCGCCCGCATTACCGAAACCCCAATCTGTCTTTGCCGCATCGCCGTCCAAGCCGCATTATTTGCTCCTCCCCCTGCGGTCAAAACTCGCTTCAACGGTGATGCTCCCAAAGATTCCAACAATCGATAACCTTGCGCTTCAATTCTCGCCATACTTTCCAGCAACCCGTGAAGAAAGTCCACTCGATCGATAGGTCTTGGCTCGATTCGAGGTGCAAGCATCGGATCATTAATCGGAAAACGATCGCCCGGTTGCAACAAAGGATAGTAATCGAGCGGACTTTCTTGATTTGGAATACGATCGTTCAATTCCCTCAGTTCATCCGACGTAAAAAAGTGCTGCAAAACTGCCCCACCCGTATTAGATGCACCTCCAACCAACCATCGATCGCCAAATCGATGACTATAAATCCCAAATTCAGCACGATCGACACGAACATCACTTAACAACTTCAAAACCAATGTTGATCCAAGCGAAGTAACCGCATCACCAATCTCATTTGCTTGACTTGCGATAAAAGCTGCAATGCTGTCCGTTGTTCCCGCGCAAATCTGACAAGTCGGTGGAATGTGGAATTCTTGAGCGATCGACGGTTGAATCAATGCGATCGCGCTTCCCGGTTCTAATGAGATCGGCATCAATTCCCTGAGCGGCAACCACTCCGGATATTCCAACCGTTCCACGTCATAACCGAGCTTCAAACTATTGTGATAGTCACTCACGCCAAGCTTTCCATGTAGTTGAAACGCCAACCAATCCGCTTGATGTAGAAAGTACTTTGCATCAGAAAAGCTTGCACAATTCGACTCCCACCAAAGCAACTTCGCAAGGCTAGAGGTTGCGCTGATTACCGTATGTTGCTCAGGCGCAATCGCGCGAATCTTCTCCAAAACACTTGCTCCACGCGCATCGTTGTACATCAGAGGCGTAGTAATCGGAACACCAGCACGATCACACAATAAAACCGTTGAGGAAGTTCCATTAATTGCAATCCGACTTATGCGAGACCGAACCTCGATCGATAAGCCCTCAATTAATTGCCACAGCATTCGATCCCAAGCTGAAGAAGCCGTAACGCTTACTTGTGCAACGATGTCGCGTTCTGAATTTATTGCGATCGCTCTTGCCCCAGAAGTTCCAAAATCAATTCCTAGAAACAGATCCATAAGTCATTAAGTTTTTGTTCAACTCTTCTCAAATCCATACGCTTCTTCCGTAGCAAGACACAACAGCGGCGTAGTATTCCAAAGATTGATGCAATTGGAGAACTTCATGCAACGCCATCTTTTAGCTGCGACTGTCCTAATGCTTACCTTTCCCACAATCGCTTCAGCCGCAGTTTACACCACAAAAACAGGACAAACTCGCTTCGTACTGACTCAACACAACGGCAAGCTACTCGCTGAATACGTCACTCGAATTCAGGGTAGAGACTGGGTTGGATCTGCAAATGTGACGGGGGTTCCAGTTCCCGCAAGTGGAGTATCGCGCTATCAAGGCACCTTTCAAGATTTCCGCACGGGTACAGGATCAGAGCAAACTTGCACAGGCGCGATCGAGATTGTCGATAATCTCCCAGCTCAGTTGTTTTCCGTCACTTGGAAAATTACAGGTGGAAAATCCTGCCCAGCATTAGGACAGACCGCCATACTAAATCTGGTCGATGCTCGCCCTCGTCCAGACGGGCGTGGAGACTTTACGCCTGCGATCGTCAATCAGTGGAATGGTGGCACTCAAAGCAGCACTTGGCGCGGATGGCGCGTGGTAGCAGCGGATGGTTCTCTCAACTGTCGTACCACACCAAACGGTGCAATTAAAGTCGCGTATAAAACCGGGGATGCCATCAGCGCGTTTAGCGATCGCTCTGGGCTTGCGACGACCACATTAAACGGTTTGCCCTGGCTGAAAACAACCGACAACTGCTTTGTGCGCGCCAACTCTCAATTCATTCAACCCATTAACTACTAATAGATTAGATTGGTAAACCTTGATGCTTCTGAACTCTTTCTTGAGTAGGACGTAGGAATATAGCAAATACCGCTTAACTGAGAATCAGTTTAAAGGTGTTGTTATGGAAACTCAGGAAAAAGTGATGTCACTGCCACATTTAAGAGAATTAGGCATTACACGAGAAATGATATTTCCGATCGGGCTTGGTGGAATGCCAATGTCAATTCGCGATCGCCCATCGGAAGATCAATCGATCGCAACGATTCACAAAGCACTAGAACTTGGTGTCACCCTCATCGATACCGCTGATGCTTACTGCCGCGACGAATCCGACAAGCACCACAACGAAAAACTCATTTACAAAGCACTCCAACACTATTCTGGTGATAAAAGCCAAGTCATGATTGCCACAAAAGGCGGACTGATGCGCCCGAATGGAGCTTGGACACAAAACGGCAATCCTGATCACTTGCGTCAAACAATTCGCGAAAGCTTTGAAGCACTCGGCGGCGACAAACCGATCGACATTTGGCAGTATCACTCGCCCGATCCGAATTACTCGATCGAAGATGCCCTCACTCCCGCAAAAGAAGCGCAGAACGAAGGATTAGTCCGCTATGTCGGCATATCAAACTTCAGCGTCGATCAGATCAAACGAGCGTGTGATGTCGTCGAAATTGTTTCCGTTCAAAACCAATACAATCCCTGGCATCGCAACCCAGAATACGATGGCGTACTGGAATACTGCGAAGCGCAAGGTATTACCTTTTTACCTTGGAGTCCGCTCGGTGGTATGAGCCGCGTTAAACAGTTACAACAGTTCACCGGAATCGCAGATTTGGCGACTGAAAAAGGCTTATCGATTTACAGTTTGATCCTGGCGTGGATGCTCTCGAAATCCCCTTGCATCGTTCCGATCCCTGGAGCCAGCCGACCGGAGAGCATTGCCGATTCAGTTAAAGCCGCTCAAGTTCGCTTAGAACCGCCCGAAATCGCGATCGTCGAAGATGCGATCGCCAATGTCTAATTTCTTAACTTCTTTACAATTCGCAATACTTCTGTTACAGTTTGTAAAGAAATTAAGAAATGAAGCGAGAAGAACCCATGAAAAGCGGATCAATTGTTGACGACCAGGGCAAGTTAAACAACTTCGCGATCGAGCCTCAAATGTACGTCACCGATCAGCCTCAATTTGGCTTCAACAAAAACGCAGAGCTGTTAAACGGTCGCCTTGCAATGATTGGCTTCGTTTCGCTTTTGGCACTAGAAGCATTCACCGGACACGGCGTAGTCGGATTCCTAACCGGACTTTAAGTTTTAACAATTCGCAAAAAAGGGTGATGCCTCTCCAAAACCGCATCACCCTTTTTATTTGGACATTTGATGAAACTACAGGAAGAACCAAACTGCAACCCCGATCGTAATTCCAACCGCGATCGTGCTAAAAGTCTTTTTTAACCGTTCCAAAATCGGCTGCACCTGATAATTCACTACTAACCGATCCTGCGTCAGCACTTCCGGCGGCTTTTCCCACATTTGCCCGTCATACCAACCCGACTCTTCGTAAAACACAGCAGGATCGAGCAAGCGTCTCTGCACATATGCCCATCCTAAATAGAGCCGCAGCAACGCTAATCCTGGAATCACCAGCGCTCCCGCTGAACCGAACAACAGAAATTGCGACAAATGTTTCGCAGGTGGAAAACTCACCGCTGCCACGGGTGCAGAAACTAGCCAACTGATCGCCCAAAGAATGACGATCGGTTTGAGATAGTCGATACGATCGAGCGTTGCCCACCGAAAAAACCAAGATTCCTTCAGGTCTTGATATTCATTAATCGGTCTCTGTTCATCAGGAACGGGACAAATAACTGAGTTCATAATCAAGCCGAGGAAATGAAAAGATATCGTTTCAGTATAAAAGACTTGGCTAGAGGAGGAAAGGAGCCGCTTAGAGAAACAAGCCTCAGATTCCATTCAGCTTCAAAAATAGCGCCCCTGCATTCAAAAATTAAGACTACAACACCACTTAAAACCACCAGAGCATTAAACTCAAGACAAATAAAACTGGAGGTTCCAAAATGGGCGGACGGACGATTTACCTTCTAGCGGCGCTTGTAGGTGGGGCAGTTCTTCCGGTTCAAGTCGCTCTAAATACTTTGCTGCGGCGTTATGTCGGTGAACCGATGCAGGTTACGTTTGTCTCATATCTGGCGGGAACTTTGGCATCTCTTGTGATCTGTTTCTTCGCAAGATATCCACTTCCTACTTCTACTTCTCCGGCTCAAACATCCTGGTGGATGTGGATTGGCGGATGTTTGGGAACGTTGTATGTCTGGTCAACCATTTTCGCAACACCCCAGATCGGAGCCGCGCTTGCGCTTGCTTTGACGATCGCAGGTCAGATGATTGCAGCCCTATTTCTCGATCACTATGGCGCGATCGGACTCGCTAAAGTTGAGGCAAGCCCGCTCCGAATTGCAGGAGTTGTATTAGTCGTATTGGGCGTTTCATTCGTTGCTTATGCGAAACGTTAAAGCTTTTTCAGTCACAAAAAATCGGGAGGTTGCAAAACGATCTCCCGATTCATTCAAAGCTCTAGAGTTCGCCGAAGGGCACTTGTGCAGCGTGACCCCAGAACGACTCCAAACCATAGTACTCACGCTCTTGAGGCATCATGATATGGACAATCACATCGCCGTAATCTTCCACAATCCAACTGCCATCAGCAAAACCCTCAGAGCGAATCGGTCTGCGGTTTAGCGTTTCCTCCAGCTTGTCCTCGATCGATCGAGCAATTGCCCGGACTTGCACCTTCGAGTAACCCGTCACCATCACAAAATAATCAGCCAGAACTGTGACCTCGCCCACTTTCAGCAACACAATATCGCTCCCTTTCCGCTCATCGGCTGCTTCAGCAATTAATTGTGCCATTCTGTCGCTGCGATCGTCGATATTGATCATCGGCGTGGAGAGGGTTTGTTGGTTAGAAAGTTCTGTCATTCAGGTTTGAATTCCTTTTACGAAGTGGTTTAGTAAACTGCGATTCAGCGCGATCGTGCTTCAGCTTGTTTGAACTGATGCAAGAACGCATTGCGCGTCTGAACCGTGCGCGGGTGGATCAGATGACCCGCTTGAATCAGGTGTCGGAGGGAAGCATCCGCCGCCTTCCAAGTTGCCTGAATCAAATCCTGCCGACTCAAATCACGCAATTCTTCTAACTCTGGTGTGGTTCCGCGTCCGGGTTCAAGACCGTCTGCTAAGTAAACCACACAACCGAGTAAGCTCATATTCGGACTGCCCAACGTATGATGACGAATGGCATCCAAAATCTCCTCATCCTCAATCCCGAATTCATCCCGCGCCACAATCGCGCCCACATCGGCATGAAGGAGATGCGGATTCGATTCATCGATTGGATCGAGGATTAAGCCTTCTGCAACCGCCATATTTAGCAATCGTTTGGGCTTAAAGAATTTCGCCAAATCGTGCATCAGAGCCGATTGCGCCGCTTTCTCGACATCGAGATTATGCAACTGAGCAAGCTCGATCGCAAACTGTTCAACGCGGAGAATGTGACGAATTCGAGTTTCAGGAACATTTCCCTTGAGCCACGATAAGACTCTAGCGCGAGTCCGATCGGGGGGTGGAAGTAACCCTGAGAGCGCGATCGATTGATTCACCTGCGGCGAAGTCCCTTCAGTCTGTAGTGCTTTGGGCAATTCACGCATCTGTGTGGCTAACTCCGGTTAGTGATGCCGATTAGTGACACATTGCAAGTAATCCTCGACATTCAACGATCTCATCCTCTCAGTTCTGTTCTCATTTTAACGTAACTCTTAGATCTCGACCGCTCCGGTTGCGAGTTCGGTTTCTGCGGCAGACACCTAGAAATTCAGGTGGTAGCATATGGGATGAAAGCAGTCAATTAAGCCTCGTACAGAACTTAAGCAAAAGGTAAAAAGGCGATGTTTTTTCACTGGTCTTATCTCCTGCTGATTCCCGGCATGATTTTGGTGTTCTGGGCACAGCAGCGAGTTCAAAGCACATATCGCAAATATTCTGAGATTCCCTCGAAAGCGGGACTGACCGGGGCACAAGTGGCAAAGACAATTCTCGATCGTATGGGGATTCAAAACGTGACGGTTGAACCCGTGGCGGGTGAGTTGACCGACCATTACGATCCGAGTGCGAAAGCGGTTCGCCTTTCGGAAGTTGTTTACAATTCGACTTCGGTAGCGGCAGCGGCGGTTGCGGCACATGAATGCGGGCACGTTCTGCAAGATGTCAAAGGCTACAAGCCGATGAATATGAGAGCCGCACTGGTTCCAGCAGTAAACTTGGGTGCGAATTTTGGCCCGATTTTAATTATGGCGGGTCTATTTATTGGCGCACTGGGGAAAGTATTTATCCCGCTCGGAATTGCGCTGTTTGCAGCGGTGATTATTTTCCATATTGTAACCTTGCCTGTTGAGTTTGATGCGTCGAATCGGGCATTGCATCTGATTGATGAGTTGGGCATCTTGCAGGGTGAGGAAAATCAAGGGGCGCGGAAAGTGTTGAACGCAGCGGCGTTTACTTATGTGGCGACTGCGCTCTATGCGTTGCTTCAACTGCTGCAATATATTTTGATTGCGATGGGTCAGCGCGATTAAGCGATCGATTTGATTTCAGCAAAAAGCCGATCGAGAAATCCTCGATCGGCTCTTTTATTGGTTTACCAAGTCACACGATCGCTTAATTGCTCCATTAGCTTTTTACCGACACCCGGAACACGATCAAGATCTTCGATCGTGTTAATTGGTCGCGCTCGAATAATTCGTTTCGCTAATCCAGAACCAATTCCGGGCAGTGCTTCTAACTCCGCTTCGGTCGCAGTATTCAGATTCACCTTACCATCGGCTCTGATAGTGGGTGGAGGGCATTGTTTTTGTTGAGCATCTACTTTGCGCTGGATTGCGGGGGGAACACCAAGGGCTGAGTTGGCGTACAGTTGATCGAACTCTCGCTGGAAATGCGCGGCAACTGTTGAACTATGAATGATCAACAAGGTTTCATCATTGCCTCGATTGGCGGCGTTTGTCCAGTTGTGTGAGCCTGTGATTACGGTTTGTCGATCGACGATTCCAAACTTATGATGCAATAAATCTCCGGGTGGAAGCTGCGGTACACCCACGGTTTTGAGCGGATTTTGCCACGGGCGATTGTTCGGTTCCCATTTACAGTTATCACTTAGCGCAATGCCCAACATATCTAAGCCTTCGCTGAATGTCCTGTAGATAAATGTTGGTTCGATCAAAGCTCGAATTGCAATGTTTGAACGAGGTTCGATTGCATTCACCAAATCTTGATCCGAGAACACGAACAAAGCTAAATCGATCGATTGCGTCGATTGTTGTAGTGTTTTCGCGATCAAACCATTCGAGGTCTGCTCCCAAGGAATTTTGTTGGAATTTGGGGAGAAGTGTAGATCAAGTTGCGTTTCACCGATTTTGAACTGTTCAACTGGGCGATCGGGTTTCTTCACTCCGAACTTGCGATCGCGCCACATCAGTTCAAATTCTTCAGTAAATGCCTGTGCTAACTCAGGACTGTTAATTCTTAAAAGAGTGTTGACATTACCACGGCTGCTCGGACGGGCAAAATCGCCGAAAACATCGGACAAAGTAAAGTTCGCCGAAGTCACGATCGTTGTTTTGCTATCCACAACTATAAATTTGTGGTGCATCAAATCGCTGCCTCGGCTCCCGTCTGCACGATCGTCAATTCGAGGAATCTTCGCATTATCGAGAACAACCAAGGCATCACGATCGCGAATTTCTTCTTCGCTCAGTTGTCCATCGCGATTTTGATCGATTAGCGATCGAGCTTCCTGATATCTTGCTTTTTCGCGCTCAGGTAGTTTCTCAATTTCTGCTGTCGTATACGCACTGTAAGGGCGGGAATACTAATGGCTCTAGACTCCTTGTGTACATAGCCTGACGCTCAATAGGGGTAATCTCTGGCAATCCTTGAAATGTCCCAGAATTGTCTCTATTTTCCAGAGATTTAAGCACAGATTTAAGAATCCTTTCCTTTTTCTATGTCTTGATTTTTGGAATACTTCTTTTAGAAAAGCGTCAACAATGTCAACATTTCGATTTTTAATCGCTGAAATGCTTGTCTGGTAAACTGTTGAACCTGTTGACGCTTTTGTTGACGCTCTGTCAACAAAGGCAACATTCCTAAAAGCAGAATCGCTGAAATGCTTATGTATCAAGGGTTTTTAACTGTTGACGCAGCGTCAACAAAAATGTCAACATTTCCGTCAACATTCTCAATTTATGCCACCAAAACTTGAATACACGCTCGAAGCCGTCAACAAACGATTAAAAGAGGGACGGATCAAAGTCTCCCTTTTGGTGCGCGGAAATATGATTTGGATGCAGGCGACATTGCCACCCAAGCCGCGTAGCGATCGCCCTAAGCCATATCAACAGAAGATTAGCTTGGGTGTACCTGCGAATGAGTCAGGCTTCAAACACGCAGAAAAGGAGGCTCGTCTGCTCGGTTCTCGTTTGAGCTTGGAAGAATTCAACTGGAGCCAGTACATGGACAGCGATCGCTTACCGGAAAATCGCACCGTCAAATCTTGGGTTGAAGAATTCAAGCGACACTATCTTGAAACCAACTCATTAAAAGAAATTACATGGATTGATGCTTGGCACGAAATTTATAGAAGACTTCCACAGGATGAACCAGTAACGGAAGAAGTTTTATTGAAGCTTGTATTTAGGACAAATCGCGACACCAGGGTTCGACGTGAAACCTGTAGGAAACTTCAGGCGTTATCAGACTTCATCGGCTTGAAAGTTGATTTGGTGCAATATCAAGGCACTTATGGAGAGTCGAAAGTACAGCCCCGTGAAATCCCATCCGATGAGGATATCGTCCGTTACTGGCGTGAAATCCCTAACGCTGACTGGCGTTGGGTGTATGGCGTGATGGCTGCATTCGGATTGCGTGATCACGAAGCATTCTTCTGTGAGTGGCATGAGGACGGCTTGTTTGTCACCAAAGGCAAAACAGGGTCAAGGCTTGTTTTTGAAGCGCTCTACCCTGAATGGATCGATGAGTTTGATCTGAAAAATATTCGACTACCTAAGATTAGAAATGTCGATCAGGTCTACGAGTCTCGAAAACTTGGGTCTAAGGTTTCAGCGCAGTTCAAAAGATTCGGAGTACCCTTTCCGCCATACGCTTTACGTCATGCTTTCGGAATTCGTTCCGTGCATTTCGGATTCCATCCGACCGTTGCAGCCGCACTAATGGGACACACTCCCGATGTCCATTTGAAGCGCTATCACAAGCACATTAATCTTACTCAGAATAAAGAAGCCGCACACCGAATTATGAATCGGGATGATCGACCAAAGCCGCCGATCATCCCTGAGACTTAACGATTAGAGCGCTTCTCGCCTGATTGCAATAACCGCTTGTTTGCCAGCGCAATATTGATCTGCCATTTGGCGATTTTTGCACCTGGTTTTCTGCGATCGCGGATCTCTTTTCCCTCGCGGAACAATCCAGCCTGAACGGCTTTGTAGCAGGCGGTGTAACTCGGATATCCGAGCCTCCCCCATGCCTCGCGCAGATCCAGCCATTGATCAAGCTCACTTGCCTGAACCCCTCCAAGTAGCTCGATTAGAATCTCCCGAACGATTTCTTTTAACTCACTTTTTGATGGGGCGCTCATGCTGTCACCTCCGTAGCCACGGGTCTAAGATCTTTCGCCTGAATCCAAGTTGTGAGCCGTCCGTCAGAAGTCAAACACGCAAAGCCATCTAGCGTTATCGTGTGAATTCTGAGTTCCCCAGAATACTGCTCCTTAAAAATTACATTGCTACCGGAATACTTCACGCGATCGTCTTTCTGTGGTTGCCACTTCGTCTTAGATGCTTTTTGAGGTGGCTCAGTCGGTGTGATCGTGATTTCCGGTTCTGGTTTAGGCGGTTTTGTTTGCTCAGTCGATACGATCGTGATTTCCGATTCTGGTTTCGCTTTCGATCGCGCATAAATCCACTTCGCTCGGATGCCGTCCCCCTCTATCAATCCGTGACCCAACGCTACAAGTTGGGTGAACAAATCGCGAATTTGCGCGGGTGTCTGTTCTCGCAAAGATCGAACGCCGATCTTTGCCTCACGTGCGGTTAAGACACCTTTCTTGCGTCCTAGCTCAATCAACGCCATCAACGTTTTATCTTCTTTAGATTCGGGATCGTTAGTGCAATAGACAATCTTCGCTTGATTCAAATAGTACTGAGCGAGCGCGATCGCCTTCTCCATCGTTTCGCCTGACACTACAGCCGCAGGATTTCCGCCCGAAAACATCGCATTGAGAACATGCAGCAGCAAGGCGAATCGAGCTGTGTACGTCTCGATTTTTGGATAGACCGCCGCTAAGCCTGCGTGAGATTCTGCACTGGCTAAATCCGTTAAATGGTGTTGCCAGCACTGAAATAGGAACTTTGACTCACGGGACAGTAGGTAGTCTCGATCTGGCATCGCTCGTAGCGCCCCGTAAAGCTCTTTAAGCACGATCGCCAGTTGTTGAGCCGAATTGTCTTCACTTTGCAAATCTAAGTAACCCAAAGGCGCATCCTCAGCACAGAAAAGGAACCGCGCCATAAGTCCGCTGGCATCCTCGAAACCGAGCTTAGATTGCAGTTTCTCCAAAACGCCAAATTGAATCGATCCAGTGATTGACGCGCAAGGACGATCGGCTAAAAGCGATTTCTCGTCATCAGCGCGATCAACAATTACAGAATCGCCATTAAAAAGCGACAAATAAAACTGTTCTTCATCACCTGCTTTTTTGTACTGGTTGAAGGAGAACATGCCCCTTAGTTCGTCGGTGTATCGAAGCAAGTTCGGACTTTCGCTAAGAAGTCGTGTTAGTCCTTCTGGGGTTGAGCTGTTCGTAACGAATCTCCGTCTGATAGGCGCTTCAGTATCTTGATCGCCTGCCTTGACAGAATCCTTATACAGTTTGAGTTCGTGTTTATAACTCTTATAAGCTTCGGTTTCAAGCTCTGTCAGTGGCTTGACGATCGCACCTTGAGTTGGGGATTTCTTTCTTCCTGACTTTGCTACGATCGCGCTCCAAAAGATCGGGGAAACGACGTAGTTCGACGCGGGGCTGACTACCAACCTTTGACCCCCACCCATAGCAGATCCAATCGCCGGGAACAAAGTTGTTAGCAGCCAGGATTCCGCTGTCGGAAGTGCGATCGCGCTTCGTTCAATCAACTCAGCAAGTTCTGGATGCAAGAAATCTCGCGCCTTCAGTGTGGACTTTTGGAGATCCAGCAGCTCATTGATCGAGCTTGTGATTTCTGTTTCGGATAAATCTTTCTGACGTGCCGAATACAGCCCCCACACGTCCTTAGATTGTCGTCCGCTTCGTTCCGCTAAGGACAGGATTTTTGCGCTCAGATCGGACTGAGAAGGCGACGATTCGCAGATGTTGTTAATTTCAGTTTGCAGTTGCTCGATCGACATTACAGCCATCTTTGTCGTTAGCTGCGGTAGATCTTTTGAGCGTGAACCGGACATTGCGATCGACGGTATCTCAACGCCTGTTTCTATTCCTAGTTGTTTCAGGACTTCGATGTAATCTTTTCCTTTCGGATCTCCGTTTCCACCGATAAGTTTGTGTCGGTATGCGATCGCGTTTGACTTGTGATTATCGGTGCATGTCGGGCATGCCCACGAATAGGTTTTTCCGTCCTGCGATCGCTCTACCCAGAATGCCGTCCCCGTTGTTGATTCATGGAACGGGCAGTTCCCTTTGAGTTTGCTGTCAGTCTGTTCTTGAAAATCGTGTCCATGCCAGTTGTAGAGCGCTCTGGCTCCAAGCCGTGACAGTACGGTTTCACGGATCTGGTCTAATGATGTTGCGTCAATGTTTTTACGATCGACATCGTGATCAATGATTGGAATCGCTTCAAGTGTTTTTTGAGACGGAATCGCGGATCGAAGCGTCTCGAAGCTGTAGCAGTTGCCAGAGCGAGAAATAATCTCGGATTGCTTGTCCGCTTTGACATGCCAACCGCCAGCAAGCCGCATCACGCGAGAGGGGTTTTTTAAGGACCTGTCAGCCTTCGAGAACGCCAACAAATCAGACTGCAAAGATTTCCACAGATCGATCTTGATTGCACGATCGATTACCCAGTAAGAGTGAACCGACTTCCCGCCTGTATCAACCTGAAACGTAGGTTCAGGTAATCCTAGAGACTGCCACAGCGAACGAGACTCTTCTTTCTGTAAATCGTCGTGTTCGTAAAAAATCGCGCGACATTCGACAATCTCTGCGTCATTGTGCCCGCCTGGGTTAATCACTGCGTAGCTGTTAAAACCTTGACTTTGCAGCCGCTCGATATCTGCAACAGGCAGTGAGGGAAACTTGCAAGATAGTTTTTTTGCAGATCTGTCACTAATAAAACGCAGGTTAACGGTCTCGCCTTCTTGATATCCGAGCAAAACCATCTGCTCGATCGCCGCATCTTTGTCAAATCTAAAAGAGGTACTCATGATGCACCTCTGACAGATTGCAGTGATTTCTTGCAGCCGACACTCAGGCGATTCCAAAGATCCATCTTCCTTACCGGATCGTCGGAGAATCGCTCATTCAGCGCTGTGAGCCAGTTTCGGAGCGATTCTTCGTCAAGAAGCGAGATCGCTTCGGTGAGTTCGATCCAATCAAGAATTTCGGCTTGAAGTGCTGGATTGAGATCGCGCTCTGCTTCAGATAGAATGGGATTGACGCTAAAGCATTTCTTTGACATAATTGGGTACAGTTGGGACATGAATCCCTAGCTCTCATCTTCCAGGACTGAGCTAGGGTTGAATAAATAAATTGATGAGAATCCCTCCGAAGTTGTTTAAACTTCGGGGGGATTTTCATTTTCGAGTTGATCAAGATAAATTTCGATCGCTTTTCTAGCAATCTGATTTTTTGGCAAGTTGCGCTCTTTGGCGATTCGTGCGAGTCGATCGCGGTTTACATCGCCAATCCGAAAAACATCTGGTGGTGCTTGTTTGATTCCCATCTAAGTAATACTTCGTTAAGCGACATCGTAATACCTTTTTTCGCAAATCGCCAATCCCTGAAACCCAGCGATAGTAACGGACTGGGTACAATCGGGTGTCCCGATTCTGTGATTCTGTGTTTTTTTTTGCGTAAGTTCGATCGCGCTCAAACTTACGCAAGACAAGCAATACAGTCGCTCTGATGGGGGCAATTTCTTGCTTTTAGAAGCCAATCGTATACACTTGTACCCAACAACTAAAAGCTATACAGGATAGGCATTTCAGCCAATTATTAAGATTTTAGAAATCTACGAAAGAAATCACTTTTTCTTTGCGATCGCGATCGCTAAACGATCAAAAACCCAAACCGCTAAAAATACTCGTCATCGTCGTCAAAATCCTCCAAATACTCAATCGCATCGGGTTGATCTGGCGTCAAACTGAGAAGATCTTTGCACCATGGCGCGAACGGATCGCCCTGTTGCTCCAATCGATCCAAAAGAGAAAAAAGGTTCGATCGATCGTCTGGCTTGCGTTGATTGAGCTTGCCGTCTTTCTTGAGCCGTTCAAATCTGCGCTTTGCTTTCTGCATAATTTACCGCCTATTAATTTTCCTTTTTTGAAGCGCGATCTCTTTCTTCTCGATCTCTTTCTTCTCGATCTCTTTCTTCTCGCGCTTTGGTACGCATCGAATTTAACTGGATTACGTGATCAAGCAAGGCATAAGCTTCAGGGCTTGGCACAATTTCACCGTGTTCCGCTTCGTATGCCGCAATCCCGCGACTGATGATTTCATTGTAAGAACTCACGATCTCGCCTCCTTCGTTGCATCATCAAGAATGGAATCCATTCGCTTAGTGAACTCAGTCATTCGTCAGTTTCTCCTTTCTCGGAAGACGAGCGATCGTCATTTTCTGATTTCTTCGGTCTGCCAGAATTCGCGCGTTTTCCCCCACTGAGATTTCCTTTTAATGGCTCAGCATCGGGCGGAAGTTCTCCCATCATTTTCGCGTAGTCAAAACCAAGCTTTTCAATAATGTCGTTTGCACTCTGCCCCGTTCTCGCTGCGATCGCTTTAATTGCCTCAATCACGCGATCGTCAATATAGTATCCAGCTTTCTTACGGGGCATGAAGATCGTTTGGTCACTCAAGGTTTTCTCCTCTATTAAAAACTGCATACGAGCATTCTAATCACCTTTCTCCCAATTTGGTACCAAAGTGATATATAAAAATCTTATGCTTTAGTTTGGTACCAAAGTGCCCAAAAGAATTGATCTCATTGGCGCTACGCGCTGTTAAGCGCTAACAGTCTTGATAAGTAAGTTCTATTTAAGAATGGTACCAAAGTGAAAAGAACCGAGTTATATTAGTTTTGTGAGGCGAGGGAATAGCAAAAACCAAGCCAAGCGATCGGGTAACGCTGCCGAATCCATCTGGATCGTGTGATGCCCCGCTCCTAATTCAGTTAGCTGTCTAGCTGAGATTGGTACACCTCACAAATTCAGCGCGGCATGGTTGCTATTACTTCGAGTTTGATTCTCGATCGCGCTTTTGCCGAAAGGCAAATACTCAGATTGACTCAATCAGGTGTACCCCCGGATACTCAGCTTCATCAATCGAAAAGGACAAAAACTATGTATCGGACTGCACGAATTCATTTAGGCGACGTACCAGAAGGAACCGATTCAGAACTCTACAAACAGACTGCGATCGCTGCTCTCCAAGGATTGCTAGCAAATCCTTATGTTCTCCAGCAAATGCAGGCTGAAGACGACATTTCGATCAAAAAGGATGAATGGTTTGATCCTTGGCAGAACCGGATTGGTGATATGGCGCTTGAATGTGCTGATTGCTTTTTGCGTCGCCTGGTTGACTAGAAACGATTAAATCAAAAGCCGATCGCTTGCCCTAGGAAAGTTTAGCGATCGACTCAACCCCAACTACGAGGTATTACCCAATGGTACAAGCAACCGCCATCAAATCGACATTCATCGTTCAGCACAAATCAGAACCGACTTGCTCACAATGTCGCGAATACGATCGCGGACTTTGCAGATTAAAAGCCGCTGCCGATTGGGGCGATAGTTCATTCGTCAAAGCAGACAAAAAAGCTTGTTTCTTAGCTGATTTACTGCCGTTCTAATTCGGCTTCCGGTGCATCTACATCACACATTTTTAAGGTATCTACACATGAACGCATTGACTGAATTACAAAAGTTGAATCGTAGCTACAACGCAATTCGAGAAAAGGTATGTGTCAATCCTGGCAATCGGTTCACCGAGTTTCTCAACATTCAAGGGAACATTGTTCGACTGCCTTCAGTGGTTCGCGACTTCGATCCTGAGTTTGAAGACTACCCCAAATCGAATGAAAGCACGATCGTCATTGAGCATACGAGCGTCAGCAACAAACAGAAGCACACCCGCCTTTATGCGGTTGGCTCATTAGCTAAAACTCTTAAAGGAAAAGCTGCATTCGATAAGGGCAAGCTGAATCTGATGCAAGATTTGGTGTTTGCAGCATTAGAACCGAATCACGAGCAAGACATTCTGCGGGTTGAGAATTTACTGATCGCGGTTCCCGATGTCCGAAACACTGACGCGATCGCCACTGTGAAGTCCCTCGAAGGTACTTACGATATCACTCGCAACGGTAAAGATTTGATTGTGACTGTGGCTAAGGCAACCGCGATCGAGGAAGCAACCGCCGCATACAAATACGGCATCAAAAACGGCTTGTACCAATGGCAAGACGCGATCAATGGTGTGATTGATTTCGGTGGCGGTACAAGTTCAGGACGGCTCTACACACCGGAAGGCGTTCCCATTCGAGAAGCATCGATCACACTGCCGGGAACCAACGCGCTCGGTCATGCGATTCAAGCAAGGCTACTGAAGGCTACCGGACAATCTCCAGATATTGGGGCAATCCTTGACGGCATTGAAAGCGGTTCTTATACCACTGGACACAACGGAGTGAGCTTTGCTGCCTACTTCGATGTTTGTCGCGCTCAATGGTTAGATGACATTCGATCCACAGCGCGTGGGCAATGGATTTCCTATTTACCCGATTTGGGTGAGGTGCTGTTAGTCGGTGGCTCCGCTCCATTGGCAAGCACGATCGAGGAATCGAGTTCAGGACGGTTCAAGATTGCACCGCGATCTCAGGACATCACGATTCTAGGGATGGCAATCTAATGCCACAAAGAAAGCAATTTTCCCTCCCTGATGATGCCGCTGCAATCCTGCAATCTCTTACGGCAGATTGCGGCATTGATGCAAGTACTGTGCTGACTCAGCTTTTACGCCGCTATCACCCGCAATTAAGACAGTTATTTGCAATTGATAGCGGCGTAACGCAACCTATAACGACTTCGCAAGCACATCACGCAACCTCAGAACCACTTGCAACACACAACGCCGTAGAACGCCGTAACGAGTTGCAACCGATTGTAGAAAGTGCTTCCGACACTCAAGACAAGCCGAAACCACCGCTACGAACCCCTATTACGAGTTTTTAACCATGCTTTCAGACATTCTAAGCGACGCATCCGCACAAATCTTTCAACTCTGTTTTAACGATCGCCGCGAAAACTACAAGGACTACTTAACCGAGATTGATCGACTGTTGCAAGAAATGGATCGACTCCGAGAAAAGCTCGACTCCATTCCGCCGCACACCGAAAGTTAAACCGCGATCGCGTAATCAAGCGCATTGGATCGGTGCAATCCCGATCCTCGCACTGGGAGCAATCCCGAATTCAACCTACAAGAAAACAAATGAATGAAAGTCGGCAACTTTGTTCACTGGCGCAATCATCCGCCGCATCTATCGAAGTTTGCTCGAAACCAAATCATCGAAATTAAAGGCGATCTCGCTCGGTTGCGATTCTTCACTGATTTTTGCAAGATTACGGATCTCGAATTGGTTGAGCCAACTTCGGCAGAGCGAACATTCTGCGATCGATATCATCTACCGATCTCGAATCCTCCGATCGACGATGACGACTGGTAAACAACGAAGGCGATCGCACTGCCTCGAAAACAACTGCGATCGCTTAACCCCCAACCAAATTAAGGGCTTTTCAATTATGGCAAAACCTCAATGGACAGTCTCGATCGCTGCTGTCGCACTCGGTTTCGCGATCGCATTCGGGTTTAATTTTCGCTCTGATAGTCGATCGCAAGGAACTATCGATCGACCGCTAATCACCGATTTCGACGCTAAACGCTAATTAAAAGCCGATCGCATTGCCCTAGGAAAGTTCTGCGATCGGCTATCCCCATAAGCAAACGAGGATTTTTTCATTATGACGACGAAACCGCCTGGATACTACACCGAGTCGCCCGAAGCTCAATCCCTAGCCAAAAGATTTGGCGACTACTTTGAAGCTTTGACCGCTAACGAGAAGCTCGGATTAACTGCAGCGTTAACGCTTTGGTTGTCGATCGATGATGCGGGTGACGCTCATTGGACAATTCCCGCGATCGCGCATACTCAACTGTTTCCGAGTTCTCAAAATCTTTCTCATGCAGTGTCGATCGTTGAGGAAATCGCGCCCGATGATGCCTTGAATTTACTTGCAGCATTGATCGAGCAGTTGAGAAACGGAGTGTTTGCAGCATGACCCCAGAGCAACGCAATGCAGACTTACTCGGTGCAATTCTCGTAGTGCTGGCAGTGCTTTGGATCATCCCCTATCTGCCAGCAATCACAGACGCAACGATCAAATCACTCGATCAACTACAAACGGAGATGAAAAACAAATGAAAGACGACATTGTTGAATGGTTTGGTGAGCATTGGGTAGGAATTGCGATCGCGGGAATCGCAGCCGCCACGCTCGTAACTCAGATTCCTTCAATTCAAGAGAACCTACAACGCAATCAAAACGTTGCACAGGCGAACAGAGGGAGGCTTGAAGAGAATCAGAAGCTAGAGGCTCAAAAGCTGACTCTACAGGCATCAGAAGAAATTGCCAATGAGCGATACGACAAAGGCTTAGAGGTGATTGCAACACTGGAAAACGCCAAGATTGCGACCACGATTCAGGAAGGTCAACCGATTTTATCGGGTGCTTATGCGCCGCTGTACGTGAAGAATCCGAAGCGTCCGGTTAATCCGAAACACTTTATTGGACGTGACATTGTTGTGGGCGACCTCTACGGCACAACCGCGATTATGCAGTTCGACCCATCAAGAGGGTATGCGGTAGCAGGGTCGATCGCAGTCACGAGCGATCGCGCTCGGATGGACAAAGCGCAGCAACGCATGAAGGGCATGAATCGCCCATCGTTCAAAGTCAACTAACAGAGGTGATTTTCATGAAAGGACAGACGACGGCACAACCTAATCAAACTCGATCGACACAATCTCCAGACTGGAAAACCCGCATGAAAGACGGCATTGCGGATGGCGATAACCCATTCATGATGCTTGTCGCGATCGTCATTTTTACAATCCTCTGCGCGTTGGCACTGAAGCTGATTCAAGTTAACCTCATGCCCTACATGAAGGTGCTAGGACTACCAGCGTTCAAGCCATCTAACACGCCGATCATCGGTTGGGGAATGGATTTACTCAGCTTGCTTTACTTTGCAACTGGCGCAGTGATTCTGTGGTTCTTGATTAACTTGGCTCAAGTGACTTGGATTCTGATTGCACTCGATCGACGGGCACATCGAACCGCTGCAAGAGAGGCAAAAAAGGAGCTAGATCGCCAAGGGTCAGGCTATGAATCCGATGGTCAGATTCGCAAACTCAACAAACGTGCGGTAAGAGTCCCATTCTTTTTCATCGCTGCTAGTGGATGGATTGCCCTTGCCGCCTTCGTTGCAGAGTTCCTGATCAACGTCAAAGCTTACCCGCCGATCCGAAGCTGGAATGCGTTTATTGCTGGATTGACGATCGGGGATTTAAGTCCGATCAACTTCAATCAAGTTGCTGCAATTCTTTGGGGTTGCTTCAGCACTGAGCTTGTAATTATCGCGCTGATCATCGTGGGTCAGTGGATTTGGAGCCACAGAAACGCTGATAACTGATTCTTGTTTGGTAAGGGGACTTGTCGAGAGTCCCCTTTTCGGTCACATCACCAAGGCTAATTATATGTTCCTATTCAATGACCCGAAAGAAGTTTCGGATATCGACTTAGTTCACGATCGCGCACTGCCAACAGAAACCAGCGTCGGAATCCCATTAGCGGCGACCGTCTTTCTTGGTGTTGGGGGATTTGTGCTAAGTGCTAACCCGATCGTAGGGGGAGCGTTGGCGGCAGTTCCCGCCTATGCCATGTACAAAAGGTTTACGAACAGTTGGAAGAATAACGCCTTTGAGCGTCGCAATCCTGGCTGTGTGGCGCATCTGATTAAGAATGATGCCGATATGATCATCTGGATTGAGCATCACGGCGTGGATGAAGTGCGATCTCAGTTACTAACTGCTGTGAAGCATCGACAGAAACTCACCAGTTGTGCAAAACGAGCGCTCAAGGCTTTGGTGCCCGATGCTGAAATGCCTCACAAGCGAGTCGAGCAATTTTTGACGGCTCAAACTGCCTTACCGCCATCTGAAACCAATCGGATCACAACTCAGCTAGGAGAACCGAGCGCGATTAATGTTCCCGCTCAACCCGTTCAAGAAACAACACAGGAAGGCGTACCTATCCCAAAGTCGATTAGTGACCACTATCTATCGGACTTGCGATCGACGTTCCTGTGTGCCCCGCCACGGACGGGTAAGGGCATTCTTGCCGCTCAACTGATGCAAGGATTCAAGGCACGATTCCCCAACGGAAAGCTACTGACTTGCACCATTAAACAATTCGCGGGTGAGAACTGGTACTGGTCGTATTCTGATGCTCATCTAAATCCTGAAACTCGCACCCCCGATCAACAGCTTGCAGCCGCGCGGGATGTCTTTAATCTGATCAACTTCTGGGAGTCTCAACAATGCACCGCTGCGAGTCCTTGCCTACTTGTGGTTGATGAAATTCGAGACACACTCAATTCATTAGGTGCAATTCCGATGAGTTCGATTAGTCCTGACTGGTCAGAGTCGAAGAAGACTTTCGGGGAGTGGATGCTAGGCACTGCGATCAGTAGCGCGACACTGAACCAATGTCATCACCGATTCATGCTGATCGTTTCTCCGGTGGTGAGTCTCGCAGGACTCGGAGGCATCAAGGGAGTATCTAAGGATGCGTTAGCAAGCTTCGTCGGAATTACTCTAGCCGCTCCGAAGGCTTTGCAGTTTGCAACTGGAGACAACGGCACGTTTAGCGCTCCGAAGATTGATCAGAATGATCCGCGCTTTCTCAACTGTCATGCACTGGCTTATTGCAAAAATGACAAACAGTGGTATCAGATCGAGTCGGTTCCCAAAGATGCGATCGACAAGTTAGCCAACTCGAATCCGACTCTAAAAAAGTGGGGAACGGTCAACTTGAATCCGCGTGTCCATCTGGAAAAAGCTTGGACAGTCGAAAGTAGTTTCGAGCATGAAGCGCTCTCGGTTGAAACCTTGGATGAAACCGATAACGATGAACTCGCGATCAGAGCAGAAATCAAACGGTTCTTATTGGCGAACTCAGACGGTTCTACGCCTCGTCTCATTGCAGGTAGAGCGAGAAAACCTGTTAAAGGGATGTCTACCGATGACATCAAACTTTATCTGGACATAATGACGCTCGAAGATGAAATTTACGAGGTAGACGGAAACTTTTTTGCTAATAGTTAGCGACCGGCTGTTTCGCTGTTTCGCTGTTTCGTTTCAAGACTGTTTCAGGGTGTTTCGACGAAGAAGCAGGCTGTTTCAGCGAGACGAAACAGCGAAACAGCCGAAACGAAACAGCAGGCGAAACAGAGAGACAAAATTACGACGCTCTACAGATTAACCATAAAACTGTTAGGAGATATGTCAAAATGTGCCAGAAATTCAAACAGAAGCTAATCACTCAAGGATGGCGATTCAAACGATATGGTAAAGGCAGTCATGAGCTATGGTTTCACCCGTCGAAAGGGACTGTTTCGATTAGCCTTGCCGCAATGAAACAGCGAATCTCTAAACCGCTTCAGTCGAAATTATTTGGACTCTGAAAAACGAAACTCTCTGAGCTTTTGAATCAACTACTAGATCGAGGATTTCACCCTCAAATTTGCAGCAATGGCGACATCATTTGCCGAATCAATCTAGATTTTGAATCGTTCGGCTTTACCCTCGTCCTCGGTGAATTTATTCGCTGTATTGCTTGGAGTAGTTACGCTGGACAGATTTACTTCGATCGCATCTTTCCGAATTTGAAGCAAGCAATTTTTGCGGCGCAAATAGCAGCGATTCTGGACGACGCAAAATTGGCTCTTGACGTTGCATCGATTGGACACAAATAGGAATCCACAACAGTTGCTGATGAAAATCGCATCATTCACAATCCTAGAATTCTCGCACTTCGATCCGATCGGGGTGACGTTCACCGCTAAAACAAAAACAGGGAACGATCGCGTATTTTTCTGGATTCCACCCTACAAAGAAAACCCAGAGCACTTATATCGATGGATTCCGATGTACGGGAGATCGATCCGAACTGGGACGTGGAAACAATTGTCGATCGAATCTGCACTGCCATCCAAAACTCTTTAAGCTGGCTTAAAGAGTTTTGGATGGCTCAAGATATCAGAGTGTGGATTACTGAGTCGAAGCGACTCGCTGAGTTGAATGCCAATCTTAGAAAAGCGGATTGATTTATATCAATCCCGGCGATCGTTGGAATGCGATCGCCGGGATTTTTTGTGCTCATGAGCGCACTAACCCAAGATTTCATTCACCGGAAATCCATAATCGCGACCAGCAAGCTTTTGCGTATCACCTCGGAAAAATTCGGCTTCTGCCCTCGCCATCAGGAAAATAGATGGCTCACCTTCTTTGTGAAGAACGCAGGGCAATCGATCTGGCTTAATGCCCAAACTAAGACTAGGCTTTTGCTTCAATTCATATTGCTTTTCGTTGATCGATTGACTGAGCGTTTCAAATTCAGTCATCAACTTGAACAATTTCCGACTGCCTTCATTGATGCGTCGCCAATTTATCGCAACCGATGCACATCTTCACCCAGATCAATTTCGACCTGCTTCAACCGTTCTTGCTCTCGAAGGGTAGCAAGTTGTGATTCGATGCGTTTTCTCGCTCAGTAATGCGCGATCGTATTTCTTTCTCATTGGATTGAGCAGTGGTGAGCTCGTCGATCGTTGCCTGCAATTGTGTCTCAAGTTCAGCGATTTTCATTTGAGCCATTTCAAAAAACATTTGTTCTATTCTGAACCAATTTAAGAGAAGCGAGCGCGCGATCAAAAGAATGCGCTCGCTTCTCTGATTTCAGTATTAATGACTGCTCAATCCCTGTGTACTAAAGCATAAGTACGTAGAGTAAAGGATTTACAATTGAATTAAGTATTTTCAGTAAAGATACGCAAAATCTCAGTGATAAGAGATGCGGCGCGCGAATAAAAAACCAGCCCTCAAAGCCCCTGAGTCTTGCTATGAGTCGTTTCACAAATAATGGTAAAAATTATCTCTACTACGGAGATAACCTTGATAATTTGCGACGTTTTGTGCCTGATGAATCAGTAGATCTGTGTTATATCGATCCGCCGTTCAACTCAAAGCGAAATTACAATCAAATTTATAACCGTATTGGAAAAGAAGACATTGCCCAAGCTCAAGCATTCATTGATACTTGGACGTGGGACGACCTAGCAAGAAAGGGCTTTTCTGACATTGTTCAAAACTCGAATGGGCTATTCACAAACCAAGCAATTAATTTAATTATTGGGCTAGAAAAAGTGTTAGGGCAGGACAGCTTGTTAGCCTACTTGGTTAGCATGACACTCCGAGTCGCTGAAATTCACCGTGTTCTGAAGCCCACAGGAAACTTTTATTTCCATTGCGATCCAACTTCTAGTCATTACTTGAAGCTGATTTTGGATTCGATCTTTTGCTCCCAGAGTGGCGACTTTAAGAACGAGATTATCTGGAACTATTCGGGTTGGAATAGTAAACTAAAAGATTCGTTTAGCAAGCGTCATGACGTGATTTTCTTTTACTCGAAAGGTAAAACGCAGACTTTTAATTCCTACTCATTACCTTACGAATCAAAAGAGCAATACGTTAGTCGAAGAAAGCAAAAAATTTTCAGAGATGAAACCGGAAGAGAATATGTGCTTTCTGATCGTGGGGGCGGTCAACGGATCAAGCGTTATCTGGATGAAGCGATGGCTTATGGTCAACCAATTGATGACGTTTGGAAAATTGATAAGCTCAATAATTCATCAAAAGAAAGACTCGGCTATCCTACCCAGAAGCCCGAAGCCCTGTTAGAGCGCATCATCAAAGCCAGCACCAACGAAGGCGATGTAGTTTTAGATGCCTATTGTGGATGCGGGACGAGCGTTGCAGTTGCTCAAAAACTTAACCGAAGATGGATTGGTATTGATATCACCTATCAAGCGATATCAGTCATCCTGAAACGCCTCGAAGATACCTACAACAACCAAGTTTTAGAAGATGTGGTTCTATCTGGCATCCCACGAGACCTCAGTTCAGCCGAAGCATTGGCGAACCGGGAAGACGATCGCACCCGCAAAGAATTTGAGAAATGGGCTGTTTTGACCTATTCCAAGAACCGCGCCGCAATCAATCAGAAGAAGGGAGCCGATCAAGGTGTGGATGGTCGTGCATTCTTTCCAATCACCGATAAAGAGTTCGGCAGCATTATTTTTCAGGTCAAATCAGGCAAAGTTGATGCGCGAGATATTCGCGATTTGGTAGGCACGATGAGCCGTGAGAAGGCAGATTTGGGCGTTTTCATCACGCTCAGGTCACCTACGCAACCGATGATCAAGGAGGCGAAATCTGCTGAATTTTACCATTACCAATTCTTCGATCGCGATATTCCAAAGATTCAAATTGTCACCGTCGAAGAGATCATTAATGGAAACGCTCAATTTAATGTCCCACTAGTTGCAGGGGTGTTGAAATCTGCGCCGCGTAACAATGATGACGGTGGGGAACAGTTAGAACTCGTTGCAGGGTAGCGATCGCGGCTTCTTTACTGTCTATTTCTCAAATCACATCTCGAATTAGCTGATATCACTCTCCTGCTTGCAGACTGCGATCTGCTCTGATTCGTCGAACCTCTAACCCATTTGAATCTTTTGGTTTTTTTAATCTGTTTCATTAGTACTTCATCAATACTGCTGAGTGGCTTAAGATTTATATAAACTATGTATTTACACTGATTTGGCAATTACTATTTTCAGCAAGTCCTCAAGTCCTCATCTCAAGGCTTATGCTGAAATCATTCATCTTCGGAAGCGCGATCGCTACCCTATCCACCCTGTCTTTACCTGCGATCGCAACTGATTGGCGTACAACAGGTGTATCAAGTCGAACTCGCGAAACTGTAGCGATCGATGTGGATTCAATTAATCGCGTTTCTCAATACGATGTGCGGTTTCGTTATCTGATTGGCAAAGATTTGGTGCAAGCCTCAGTGAATTGTGATTCTTCCCTAGTGACTCCGGATCAAGGGAAGGCATTTGTTCCAGACATGACAGGCGCAACACGGGAAATGATTAAGTTGGCTTGTGAAGAGCGCCGTGAATCAACAAATTACGATCAGGGTTATGGCAACGCAACGGCAGTAGATAAATGCTTGGATGCGAGGATGAAATACGAGCAAGCCCTAGCGAATTACCTTAACACTCCTCTAACAAGCCCTTCGCTATTAAGCGTTCGCAAACTGACAGTAGCTATAAGCGAGATGATTTTGGTTAACAGTTGCCGTTAGTACAATCGTCTGCTCGGACGCTGGTGTTTTGAAATCCCACCCTGAATCAAAGCTCTGCTCGTCTCTGCCAACCTCTGAGGAGCGCCTAAAGAAGGTTCACTGTTGTTAAATCGGAATGACTTCGATTTAGTACCTATGTGAATGAGAATGGCTGAAAACTGCCTACAGCAATAGCGCGTGAAGCCTTGATTCTTTTCTTTTGGCTCAGGAATTGAGTCATGCTGTCTACGCAATCATCGGTTGCACCTTTCGGGCATAGTTCGATTTCATTCAGCAACGGCTTCACTCAGCTATAAAGAGACGGATCAGGCAGACACACTTCACCGCGCCCGAAATGCGGCAAGCCCCTAGGCTTCACATTTTGCATTGAGTTCGATGAGAATTGAGCGATTGGAAGTCAGTTAATTTCTTCAGCTTTCCCAATCACTCTCCTACCGTTCTCTTAACTAAGATCGCAACTAATAAACCTGTCATCAGATAGCCTATACCTCCCTCAAGCATCATCAGAACTTTTCCAAGCATTGATATAGGAACCACATCAGTTCCTATAGTTATAAATGTCATAGTTGAGAGATAAAAACTATCAAAAAGGCTTGCCTTGATGAACATATTTGCAGGCATCTCCAGCTTCGCGACTAGTCCAGGAATGAAGGCGTACAGGAGTGTAAAGACGGCAATAACAACGAAACACCAGAAAAAGAATTGTGTGAAAGAACGTCCATAGTCGCATGAAATTCTGAGAAAAGAGGCAAGTAAAGGTCGCTTTCTTTCAAGATCAATAATTCTAGATTGAGCGGCAATAGACTCTTGTAAAAGTGTTGCAAATGTAAAATTGATATCGCTAATATTCACGCCTTTGAAACTTGTTTTTGAATTAAAATCGGCGTTGTCAAGATATAGTCCGTCTGCTTTTGCAAAACTGAAGTTAGCGCCTTCAATGTTAGCTTCTGATAAATAACTGTTTCTTAAATTTGCGTTTGTAAGATCAGAATCTTTAAGACTGGCTTTGTAAAAATCAATCTTGCTCAAGTCCACACCGTTTAGTTTTTCGCCAATCAGACTGACTCCCCTCAAGTCGGTTCGATCATAGATCTTGCCTACTAGAGAATCAAGAGCATCTCGACTAAACCCACTACTTTTCCATCGAGCAAGGATATTCTGTCCCTCTGGTGTATCCCATCGCTGTTTAAGCTGTTTTTCGCTCAAGTTCACTAGCAAAGAATAATCTGGATCCCCCTGGTGTACGTTTACACCAGGGATAACAAAGAAATTCTGTGTGACAGACGGAGTTACAGGCTGCATAGAAACTCTATCTACAGTTAAGGCTTGCGGCTTAGTTTTGAGAACGCCACACTTTAGAAGTGCAACTTCGCAGGATATCTTACCACCGTTGACTAATCATAAAAATTTCCTGTAAAACTCTGTCGTAATACGGCTAGCTGTGTCATATCACTCAATCGAAGCGGTTGCACTATACATACTGCTTGCTCCAGCACAGTATGTTTGCTCAAATGATTTGTTCAAAATTCGGCTTCTGTCCTTGCTCAATCGGCATTTGAAGCGATCGCGGCTAGATGAGTCGATCTTGCGTCTAAACCGTCAATTTGAGTGGACAGTTTCGAGTAACCCTGTGCTTCCTCTGAGCAATGTCACATTGATGTGACATTGCTCAGAGGAAAATAATGCAACCTCACCCGCCTTAAAAAGTCGTCTACCTTTCATTGAGGCGTTTTCAGTTTGCTGTTGAGGATTGAGACAGTAAAGCGCGATCGCACTCTGATCCGATTTAGTCCAACTCAGTCCTTTTTTAGTCCAGAATTCTGATCTCACTCAAGTCTCACGTCGCGATCCCTGCTACATAGGCACTCAAGAAATGAAATATTCTTGAACTTCTGCGGTGCAGGCAGGAGTCCCGATACGTAGTTCGAGAATTTTAGCTCACTAAAAACCTGTGTCGCTTATGTGGCGGGGATTTGCTCAACAATGATGAAATCTAGCCCAGGTTATCAGGACTGATAAATTCGCGATCGATTAGTCCATTCAGTGAGACAGATGAGACAGAGAAGCGATCGAAAATTAACGATTAGATCGCTACCATGAATTTATTTGAATGCAGAAACAGAAAATGACCCCAGCCGATATTACCGCCCAAAATTTAATCGAAATAGGTTTGACCCCGATCGAACAGCATTTTAGAGTTCGAGATGGGCAGGGGTATTTTTCGAGAACCGCGATCGCTAAATTGTCATTACTGAATGATGAAAATTATTCTGCGCGATCGCAACTAGGGGATGGGTATCCAGACTTGAACAAGGTGCCCGAAATTTACCCGCGTCCGTTTTTTCACGGATTAGGGGCCTCAAGCGATCAGAACCCTGCCTCAATGAATTCATGGATGCAAGCATCCATGATCGTCAACCTACTCATGGGGATGCAAGTCTTAGGATCCCCGCCCCAGCAAAAAACCTTAGATGAGATCGAACAGTTTGCAATCATTGCACTTGATACTGATGTAAACAAATTGCGCGACATGATCGATCAAGCAAAATACAGCGACAACGTTTTAATCCAAATCGTATCAGCAATCAACGATCGTCTGGAGGCAGGAGAAATCCCCTAATACAATTGCCCACCCGGAAGCGCACCTAAAAATAAGTCTTCTGTACCTTGGGCGATCGCTAATCTTTTTTCGGAATGCGATCGCAAGCTTCCTTATCGCCCTTGTTGCAAAGCAACATTTGATATTGAATGTTTCCCGCTTCTCTTTTTCTTGCCATTTCGCCAAATTCTCCGCTTTCGTCGCTGTTGGCAGCACCAATTATTTGAGCGATCGAGATCAAGCCGACGATCCCGATAAAGCCGATGACAATTCCTGCTGCAATCTTGCCAACCATATCAATTTCTCCATTGGGTATGTTTGCAAGCTATCAGGGTTTGTTTGTTTCGCAGCTTGCTTCATGGAATATTTAAGCGATCGCGTTTCTTGAGTATTTATTCGATTCAGATTACAGGGAGGCTGAAACCCCTGTGTATATTGAATCGCCACTTTAGTGGTATTGGGAGAAAGGGTAGAATACCAGAATGGAGTTGTAGTATCGATCGCTGAAAGAGGAACAAAAACAAAATGAATCAACGCTCAGTAAGCCGTTTCACGCAAGGATGGAAGCTGGTTGTGGGTCAAGGTTCTTACCAAGACCTAATAGAGGAAAGCAAAAGAAAGATTCATCTTCTTGACTCCCTAGCTCCTGAAACCGAGGAAGAAGCTATCGAACAGGAAAACACGCTACGCTATCTCGAAGAACATTTAGACTGATTTACGCGCTCCGCCGCGACTTATCCCCCATAATTTCAAGCGATCGCGTTCTGAAGCGAACGGATTTAGTACAACTGCCCACCCGGACGCTGTTGACGTGCGATTTCGTTTTGCACTGCACCTCGAATCGATTCCCCTAATTGCTGAGGATCGACGTTAGAACCATCGGACACAGTAACCGGAACTGTGATACTGATATCATTCCCCGTCGCAAATCGGCTTGCTGCGCCCGTTCCAACGCTGCCACCCGATCGATAATTTGGCACTTTGCCTTTGACGATTTTGTCGAAGCCCATCGCAAAGAACATCTGCGTTTCAGGCGGTGTAAGAATGTACTCGCCTTTGTTCATTACGCCAACGATCGCGCCCTGTCCCTCGCGTCGAACCGCTTGCGCGATCGGGTTATTCCCACCTTTGAACAAATCGCCATCTACGAAACCGCCTTCTTTGAAATTCGGCACTAAATTTAGAATCGGCGATACAATATCAGGAATTGCCGCAGCGCCGCCACCAAACAGTCCGCCAACGATCGGTAAAATCGAGCTTAATAATCCACCAAACCCGCCTTTCTTGCCGCCCCCACCAAACAAGCCGACGATGCCTTGAATAATTCCCGGTAATCCTTGGCTTAATCCACCGAGCAGGTTATCGCTGGTTTTAGTTCCAGAGTCTGTTAGAAATTCGCTTGCAAGCTGCACACCATTGGCGATCGTGAAACTCGCTTTCTCAGCATTCAAGAACAAATCTTCTGAATCCTTGCCGATATTCGCGATCGCGGTAGAACTCAGAATCTTTGTATATCTCATTGCATCATTCGATGAAACGTTTCCTTTGAATTCCGAGATTTGAGCGTTTCCTAAACCGTATGAATCGGCATCAAGGAACGATCCTGAATTGATGCCGCCAAGTGAATCAAGCGACTGAGTTCCGAACTTACGATCGATAACATCTGCTAAATTGCCTTGATCCATGCCGATCGTTGAATTCGCGATCGCGCTTGCAAACTGAGTCGCTGAATCTATAATGATTTGCCCCGCTTTCTCGGATAAACCGACGAATCGAGTTCCGGCATCATCCGCAGCGATCGCTAATTCTTTACCTTGGCGATCGTATGTTACCGCTGGTGAAATATCGCCGTACAAATCCTTCGCGTCTTTCTCGTTGGCGTTGCGATTCTTACCTGTGAAGATTCCCATAATTTCCTCGGTAAGAAACTGGGAAGCCATTGAAGCGAGATTATTGGCGATCGTCGTTACTAACTTTCCGAATGCAGAACCGAAGCTCTCAGAGCCGTTAATCAACCCAGTAAAGAAGTCTTGGAATGCACCCTTACTCTGTGCAATCACTTCGTTTAATACGGAGTACTGTCGTTTAATGTTGTCGATTCGTTTACCGAAAGAGCGATCGACATTTTGAGACGCGATCGCGCCTGCTTCTTTGGTAATTCCTCGGTTCTCGATCGCGTCATTAATTCGCTGCATTTCAGTTGCATAGCCGAATCGCTCTTGCGCTAATGCTTTCTCGCGTTCGATATCTTTGGCAAATCGATCCATCCCCAAAATGCGGAATCCTTCAATTTCGGCATCCCCGACTTTATTGATTGATCCGAATACCTCTTCTCTGTCAGCAATGTCTAACGCCCGATTGAGTTGCCTTGCTTCATTCTCGATTTTGTCTAGCTTCAGTTGATTGAGCGCTTTTAAGCCCACCATCAGCAAATCGACTTTATCTTGAGCAAGTCCAGACGATCGCGCGAATTCCTGAACTGATTGAATTTCAGAAGCCATCGAATTACGCAAATCCGCTTCTTGCGAACTCTTCTGAAACTTGATAAATCCGCGCGAATCGCCTTGTCTTCCCACTCTATCGGCTTCAAGGCTGAATCGCTCGGTATCGATTCGAGTTAATCGCGAAATAAATTCGTTTTCACGCTGCGCGATCGCTAACGCTTCTTTTACCGCATTGTCGTCTAGCTGTGCTTTTTGGGCAGACGCAATTAGCTTTTCAGTATCCTTGTACGTTTGAATCAGCTTTTTAGTTTCGGTTCGTGCGTTCTTGATTGATGCCAATACCGGATTCGCGCGATCTTTGGTGACTTGCCCAGACGTGATCGCATCCTTTACGGTTTTCTCCTGCACATCAATTTCTTGCAGTGCAGCTTGCAATTCTTCCAGTTTGGTTTTGATTTGCTCGCCCTGATCTCTAGCAGATCGCGTAATGTCGATCGCTTTGAATCGGGAAGCTTTCTCTGGAGTATCGAAGCCAATCGATCGCATTTGATCTTGCACCGATTCACTCATCGCCCTGGCTTCTTTGCTGTTCTCTTGAATGCTGCGGCTTAAATTCAATCGAGCCTCTGCCATTTGCCGCGCGGTAGAAGCGTCAATCTGGCGATTTTGAGCATTAGCAAAATCCATATTCGATTGCGACTCGATTTGCCCTGATTGCCCTAGCACGCCTAACGCGCCGCTGAAATCAATGGATTGCGAGTTGCCGGATGCGCCGTTCGGTACTCCGCCTTTTTGCATCCGACTGAAAATCTCAGCGCCATATTTGAATCTAGATTTCTCTTCACCTGCACCGTAACGAGTCAAATTGCGGATTGCTTGTTCAACCTGATCGCGATTGGCTTTTGGATCTCGCAGCGTGGCGATCGCACTCGGTGTATCCTGCAAGCCTTCTTTCACAGCAAACCTAACTTGATCTTCAAAACCACTCGGAAGATTCCGACCGCGATGCGCCTTATCCCATTGCATAATGCCGTGGTGTGAGCCGTTATCGGCATCCGTTCTTAATCCAGACTCTTGCATGAATGAGCCTGTGAGCATTGATGCACCTAACGCTGACAACCCCTCTTTCATTAGGATTGCAACAGAGCGATCGATACGATTCCCATCGAATCCAGAAACCGAGCCGATTGATGCCGATCGCGGATTGTTTTGAGTCGCTTGCATTTGCCCAAACGATCTATTTTGTGGCAGCGATCGCCCATCATCGCCATGCCCTGTTTTTGCAACTAGATTTCCCTTGGCATCATAAAGCAGCGCATGATTCCCATAACTGCCGCCTGAACCGTATTCAACCCGTCCACCCGGAATCGTAGGCAGCATGATTTGAGCGTTCTCTGCGGATTTGCCGCTTCGATTGTCGTTCTTTTTCGGGATGTAATAATCGACTGAATCCCACTCTGCATATTGAGAATGTGAATGCGCTGATTGCGCCCGTTTCAGTAAATCCCCACGCTTAGGATCAGACGGATTGTAAGTTTCGCCAGACACAGCATTGTTCGAGAATTCAATCTTTCTACCTTCTGCGGCGTAGGCATTCGCGATCGCGTCCATCATTGACACTCGCGCAGCATCCGATAAGTTCTTGTGGAATTTTGTATCGATATGATATTCCGCACTGCCGCCATTCCGAGATGTTGGAGCCGTGTAAAGCCCAGACGCGATCGCGCCACCTGAAGCCGTCCCCACGCTTCCGTTCGGTAGCCCTCGGTTTAGATCAGCCGCTTGCAATGCTGCGTCCTCGTTTCGTCGCAAGGCTTGAGTTTGTGCGCTCAATGCACTGAGCGTGTTTTTCCCTTTTTGGTTTACGGCATCCAGCATATTAACGATCGCGTCTGAAAAGTCCGAAACGAACGTTTTGCGAACTCCAGTTAACGCTTCATCAATCCGCGATCGTAAATTCAGTGATTTAATTTCTAGCGATTGCGCCTTCACTGAAGCATTAATGTCTTCGATTTGCCGCGCGATGCCGCGATAGTAATCAATGATTGATTTATTTGAGCTATACAACTCTTCGCTAACCTGCGCGATCGAGCCGCTTAATTCAGCGTCCATTTGATTTGCTTGCTGCTCAAGTTCTTTAAGTTGAGCAACGCTTTCAAAGACCTTCTTTTCCTTAGATCCCTCTGATGCGCGTCCAGCCGCCGATGTTAACTCTTGCTGTCCAGCGTTAGATAGTTTGTACTGAGCAAGAATTCCACCTGCATTCTGCGCGTCTAGCTGCGATCGTAGTTCTGCAATCTTTTGCTTCGTTTGAGTTGCGTCTAAACGCATTCGTTCTTGACTAGCAAGGGATTTGCTGAATTGCGCCTGACCAGGCGTGATTTGTCCGGCTGCTTGTGCATTGTTAATGCTGGTCGTCGCGATCGTCTCTTGGTTTTTCAACTCAGCAGAGGCATCCCGCATTTTTGCAGTAACGGTTTCCCACGACTTAGCGAATCGCTCTAGCTGACTTGCACTTGACCCGATCGACTGGTTAAAGTCCTTTTGTTCCTGCTCTGCTTCAATTAGTAATTTTTTGAGTCGTTCAACTTCTTTGGTGTATTTCGGATCTTTATCAAGTTCTTCAATTTGAGATTTCAAGCCTTCAACATACAAAGAAATAGTTTTCTGGTTTTTGGCTTTAATTTCAAATAAAGGTTCTGACTGTTTCCGAATCTGCTCTTCTGCGCGTTTGAGTTGATTTAGTCCTTGAATATCGTCTGGATTTGTTGCTCGAAGCGCTCTTTGCTGAAGCTGTAAATCTTCGATTTGCTTATTTGCTTGCTGAATTCGGGCAACTTCGCTGCGGTTTTGGCGTAGACCTTTTGATTCTGCGATCGCCGTGACTGACGATCCCTGCATATCAGAGATCGCCCGATCTTTGTCCTTTTCAGTTTTCCGACCCATAAAGCGATCAAACTGCATCGGGATGTTAGTCAAGTCAACCGAGTTATTCAGTGTGTTGAGTGCCTTTTGGAAGATGTTGCCATTTTTGCTTTCGGCATCTCTAGCGGCAATTCGCTTGTTCAAGTCAGGAGAGAATTTATCCTTATTGATATCGACTTGCTGAGATTGTTCAGGACGTAATGTTTTCTGTAAATCCTCTAGTGCTTTTTTGCTGGTATCAGCCGTTGTGCGAAGCTGTCCAGATTGATCCTGGAAAACTGCCCAAGCTTTTGTCGCCGCCATGATCGCGATCGTTAAAATCCCAAACCGCGCGGCAAACAAACCGATAGAACCTGCTGCGCCTGCAATTGACGATCCCATCGCTCGGAACGAACTTGCACTAAGCGCGCTGAGTTTAGGAAGCATAACGAACTGAGAAATCACCGCATATAGAGATCTCAGTAAAGTGAAACCGAACATGATCGAGAGGGCAGAAATTGAAGCAAGAAGTGTATCGGCGTTTGTGTTGATTGTTGATAGAAGCTTCGCGATCGACTCAGCACCGAGCGCTTGAACAGGAAGAATTCCCTTACCTGCGGTTGCTTGAATCTGTGTAATTGAGTTCTCTAGACGGTTGAATGATGCTTGCGCTGATTTGCTTGCTTCTTCTGCGGGGATTGCTAATTCCGCCTGTAATTGCTGTCCAAATCCCGGCAAGACATCAGAAGTAACTATTCCTGATTCAATCATCTTGTTCAGCTTCGGCACATCGACGTTCATCGATCTTGCGAGAACCGCTGAGACATTCACCCCCTGTAAGTTTTCCGCCATCTGCTGACGGATTTCTTCTTGACTCAGCACTCCTTTTTGAATCATTTGTGCGCCAGCAAGGTTTACAAGTTCTTGCCTTTGACCGTTAGAGTTAGACGCGATCGCCGCTGTTTGCAATCCTTTGTAAAACTGTTCAGCACCTAGCCCTTCTAGCGGTGTATCTTTTGCAGCCGAAGCAATTTTCGTATACCCTTCTGCGGCTTTCTGTGCGTTTACACCGAGTAGATTCGCTTCCGTGTTGATGGCTTTTAGCTTGGCAATTCCCTGATCGATGCCACCTTCAGTAAAAGCAAGCGATCGCTCTAAGGCTTCAATTTCCATCGCTGTTTTCGCTGCATTCTGAGTAAACTCAGCAAAAAATGGAACAACAAACGATAATGCCTGAAATCCAAAGAATGCAGAAATCACGCCTCGGATTGGAGCGGGAATCATGGAGAAAGCTTTGCCCATCAATCCGACCGCTTTTGAAGCTTCAGGTGCTAATCCGCTGAGAGCATTTTTAACTTCTTGAATAATTGGCTGTAAGTTTTCTCCTACACCAATCTGTCCGATCGCGTTCAATCCCTGCTCTAAACCCTGAACGGCAAACTGTCCGATTTTAATAAAGACGCGAGACGGAGATTTGATTTCAAGTTTATCTTCAGCACCGCCGATCGCGGCTTGCGCCAACCTTGCCGCCGCCGCCCGAACGCTTGAAATTCCTTGGTTTAATCCTTCATTTAATCCCGATGCAACATTCGCTCCAATTTGTGATCCTTCTAGCTGTGAAGGCTTGCTCACTGCTGTCTCAGTGCGAGTGATTTGCGCTCTTGCTTGTTTTGCTGCTTCTCTTAGTGGTTTTGAAGCGTTTTTGCCGATCGCACTCATAACTTGATCAATCTCTTGCCGCGCCAAAGAAATTGAGTTCTGCAATTCCCGACCAACTTCTGAGGACTCGGAACTTCCAGACGTTGCTAATTTGGTTTGCGTTGCGAAGACTTCTCGTAATTTTTTGATTTGAGCGATCGCGTTCTTTTCAGCTTGTTTTACCGAATCTTTTGCCGCCGGAAGTGCGAGCGGGGAAGCCGATTTTATTGGCGTAACATCAATAATTTCAGCATCAATAATGTCGCCTTGCACAGACGATCGCATCATTTCTTGAGGTGAGCGAACCATTTGTTTCAAACCAGAAACAAGCTGATTCAGTTTTTTCTCTTGCTGTACAATCTGACCTTTTAACTGAGCGAGTTGATTTCCCTCGATCGATCCGGTTCGCTGTAATGGCGTGAGTGCGGCAATCCCTTGATCGATTTGTCCTTTAAGCAAATTGATATCTCGATCAATTCCTTCAGATCCTTGAATGTGCAAGCGTGCTTTATCGGGACGAGCAGAGAGAAAGGTTTGCGCCTGATCAATCCCTGCCTTTAGTACACCCATTCTCTGACGAGCCGCGCTGATTGCTTGGGATTGATCACCAACGATCGCGCTTCCTGCCATTCGTGCAGGCGCAAGTAAAGCTTGTCCACCTAAAACCGGAGTCGATACTGATGCTGCGCCTGATGCGAGGTTTTGAACTGCGCCTTCAATTAGGTTGGTGATTCCGGTTTGTAACGCAGGCGCAAGCTTTGATCCGATAAATGGAATTTGCGCGATCGCCTCACCCATTGAATTATTCACCGCAAGAGTAATCGCCTCACCCATTGACTCAAGCGGCAGTTGTAATGCCTGACTCATTGCATCTGTTGCGCCAGACGCGATCGCACCTCCACCTGGTAGCGCATGAGTTGCCATATTAAACGCGACGGCAGGTAAAGCAATTTGCTGCAATCCGGTTTTTGCTGTTTTCCCAAACGGCAAAGCGTTCAGCGTAAAATCTTCAACTCCTTTTAGCGCTCCATATCCCTTCCCGATCGTGTTCTGGAAAAAGGCGAGAACGCTTTCCATATCTTGCCGTCCGATCGCGCCGTATCCCTTCGTGGATAAATCACTAAATCGCGCAACCTGTGGCGTATTCCCCTGTTCATCCTGAAAAGCTTTGATATTGGCGATCTTATTGTTGAGTAACGCCAATCCACCCGCATTTGCAGCGCTGCTAGTTGCGTTTGCCACGCGACGAAATACCGATTGCGTTTTAGTCGCTAATTCGGTTGTCGTCTTCTCGATTTTAGCTTTCTGGATTGCAATCTGATCGATTTCAAGCTTCGGTGCGAATGGTTGTTTGAGCGCTGCTTCTAAATCGTTTAGCTGTGCTTCTATGCTGTCGATTTCCCAGGAATTCGGATCTAAACCGATTTCGTGATAGCGATCGATTAATCCTGACAAGCTTGCAATAAATTGCTGTTGCGATCGCACAATTCCAGACTGCGACTCGGAAGCATTTCCAGACAAGGTATTGAGCGACTGAGATAAGCCTTGAATATGATCCTTAGTTCCAGCATCTTTCTGAAAATAGCTATACCCATTCACAGACTCACCACGCATTGCAGAGACTGAACGCCGGAAGTTACCGATTTCCGATTCTGTTTTGCCGCGATATCGATAATCTTGCAGCGCAGCATTCATCGATCTGTTTGTGTAGAGAGGGCGCTCTACGTTGGGGGCGATCGCTTCAGGATAATATTGCTTCGCTTTCGACAGATCAGGAATGTACTCGCGTCCCGTTGCAAAATGCTTTTCTAGCTCTGTGTGGAATTCTTCAAGGAACTGAATATAAGACTCAGCTTCAGATTTAACAGTGCCTTTCGTCTTTTTGCTGACTTCCTGAACCGCAGTAATATATCCCCGCAAATCATCTAATCGCTTGAATGATTCGTCTGGCTTGTAGAACCAGGATTCACCTTGCATTCCTTGAGACTGAGCGATCGCGCCACGAATATTTCCTGAATCACTCGCTTTTTTGGTATGGAAGCCAAGCATATTCACGTAGCCTTTTCTTCCAGTCACGTCAGGACTAATCGGATTAATCCGATCGCCTAAAAATGATTGAATGTCCTTCTGAACTGACTCTTCTGCTAAGAATTTCGGCAATAAATGACCAAGCCCAACCCCCGGATAAACGTCTTGCACGTCACCAGGCTTAAACACACCCATACCAAACATTCGTTGGTACAAAGGATCTGCGGTTCCGATTTGCGCTCTAAATTTTTTCGGGTTGGTGACGTTCGCTAATCCTGCGAATGGCGTTGTAATACCGAGTCCTTTGCTATCGATTCCGAGTTGCTCCAGCAAATGAACCGCGTCAGCCGCTACGTGCCCGCCGCCCGATGTGCCGACTAGGTTAATTCCTTTTTCTGGATAGGCTTGCTTATAAGCGTATGCAGTGGCAGCCATTGAGATCGCATCGGGGTTAATTCCTTTGACGATCGCCATCTCTGCTAATTTGCCTAGATTTTTTACGTCTAAATCCCCGATATCTTTTCCGAGTCCTGCAAACAACTTCCGAGTAAAGTCGTTGAACTGCGTTGCAAACCCTTCGGGGTCGTTCGTTGCAGGATTGTTGACCCCAACAATATAAGAGCCTGGCAGGACGGGTTTCAGTAAATCACGAATAAAATCAGTATTCTCTTTGCCGCCTGGTGAGAAATTTAGTCCACCCGTCGCGATCGTGATTGATTTCGCTTTTTCGATCGCTTCATTACGATCAACTTCTACACTGCCTTGGCGAGACATAACCTCTTTTGCTGCACCTTTAGCAACCTCGCGCTTGCGAATTCGTACAGGTGAGAAGCCTGAATCAATCCCGATCGCCGCAATATCTTTTGCTAACGCGATCGCTTCTCGTTTTGCTTCTGCAAAGTTTCCGGTGATTGCCTGCTTCAAGGTTGTTCCGATCGCGGTTGCGCTTTTCTCTGATAGCGCTTCCCATTTCAACAGAACGGCGTTGAATTCTTTAGTAAGTGCCTGCGAGCCATCGCTTAACCCGATTGATTGGACAAAGTTTTCGCTAATGTTCCGAGCGATCGTGCTGTATCGAACACCAAAGCGATCTCCGATATTTTTCAGGTTGACGTTGAGGTTCTTTTCAACTCCTTGCACCAATCCCCCGCCAAGCCTTAAGGCAAAAGACTGGCCGATCCCTTCTAGAAATCCGGTCTTTAGCCCCCCTAAAATACTAGATTCTTGGCGAACTTTAATGACTTGCTCTTTCGGCTTTCTTTCCTGTTCTTTGGGTTCCTCAAATGAGGTTTTGATTTTAATTTGCTGCGATTTGATCTTTTCTACTCGGTTCTCGATCGCAGTTAATTCAGAGGTATCAATATTCAGCTTTAAGACCTGATTCAAAGACGCTCTGATCTTTGCCAAATCACTGTTTAATCCCTGAGCCTCGATACGTGATGATTTAATTTGAGAAATATCTACTTTAGGTGTAAGGGGATTGCGGTTGAAGTGCCCTTGAACCTGATCGAAGTGCTTCTGTTTCAGCGATAAATGTTCGTTTAATTCGGTTAGTGGTTTATGGTTAACCTTCGGATCTAATTGCAAATTTGATTCGATCTGCTTCCCTACCTTTAGGGATTGAGCCCGGAACTTGAAAGTCTGCTCTAAGGATTGACGTGCGATCGCAACACTTTTTGGGATTTCATCGATCGAGTTCTTCAACTGCTCAACTTCCGTAACATCTGCTTTGAGTCGTAACGGCTTGTCACTCAAAACCGACTGGACTGACTTTTGAGTCGATCGCGCAACATCAGAGAGTGTCTGCAAGCTGCGAGTGTCGATCTGTGGCTTAATATTGACACTCGCTTGCATCTGCTGACCAGCCTGCTGAGTGAGTCTTCGAGCTTCTTCAATCTTCTGCTGATAATTCTGACTATCAAGCCGAAGTTCCAAAAATAAAGAACCGATCGCTGTTGACACTTTACGAACCCCTATGAATGTTGAACGATCGCTAGAAGAAACTCGATTTCGCTTGGCAACACCGTGATGTTATTCGTCAAAGCGGTAAAGCCTGAGAGTTTCTGCGTCAGAGCAGGATTACGATCGCGCATCAGTTCGATCAGTCGATTCACGTCTGAACGCTCCAATCGGATGATTCCGGTACGGCATTCATTGAGTGATCGATAATCCGTCAGTTTTTTGAGCAATGCGGTTTTCTCGGTTCGCGATTTTGCTGCTTCAAGTTCGATCGACTGCTGTTCCAAAAATGCAAAAGTGCGATGGCTCATAGATTTTTTAAGGTGATTTTCCCTATTTTTGCAGTGCGAAACTTGCAAACCGATCGACAGGTTTTGTTATTGTTCAAAAAAGTCAACTCCGCCATCCGTTGAGCGTTTCACCAGATTACCGGAGGCGGTAAAGTGGTCGGAATATTGGCGAGGCGATGATTCTCAATCCTGAGTTCCTGGCAATCATCCGCGAACTAGCGATCGCATAAAAGTAGTGGGGCAGCAATGCCCATTCTTTCGAGATGCAAAGTTCAGTGAACCATTGCCAGTCGAGTTCGGGAAGTGTGGCGATATCGGTTGCAGCGCGGACGGATAAAGATTGTTTTAGCGCGCTAAAACAATTTGACAGCTTGGCAATAGATCGTGCGATCTCAACGTGTAACATGAATGGTTTACCACGGAGTCGGGAGAAGAATCGTGAAATTAACTCAACAAGACAGAGCGCGCGCAGGCGCGCTTCTAAGAGTCGAAATCGAGAAGTTTCTCAAAAAATTAGAAGAAGCAGGGGAATATATCCCCTAAACTCAGCAAGAAATCGAACAAGGAAAAGCGATCGAGAAATCTGCAATGCAGCTTGCAAGCGATCGTGGATAATGCTGACGCAATTTTTACCGTTGGAGAAGACACAACTTGTTTTGTGATTCCAGAGAATGAGAAGACGATTTGCTTCAACGCTTTCTAGGATGTCCGACATCGGACATCACGCTAGAAACAGCCTCTGTGTGTCCCTCGTCTAAAAGTTCGTCGGACACCGCTTTCTTCGTGACTTCCGGTAGAAACTCGTGCCATTTACATCTTTGGCTAACCGAGCTTTTTGTTACGCGCAAACCCAAGATGTCTTGGGTAACGCTAATAATTACCACTAAATGCCCCTCATCAAAAAGCTCGTCTTGGGTTGCCTTTTTTGCGGCTTCCGATGTCGGAAGTAACGCCCAAAATAGCCTCTACATGACCTTCATCAAACAACTCGTCAGAAGCCGCCTTCTTTGCAGTGCCGCTAAAGTGTACAAAAAACTGTTAGATCAATCTAACAGTTTTGCGTCAGAGCAACTTCAATCAAAATCGACTCACCTTGCCGCGATCGCTAAGTCACCCGAATTCTGGCAGGGGAACAGCAATGATGGCAGCACTGCGGGTTGTAGCGCGATAGAACAATGCTGCACCTGCTAGAGACATCGGATAATCGTCCACCGCCGCACCCGTTCCGCCTGTGACTGCCCAGTTGCCAGTCGAACCATATCGCACAATTAGATTTTTGAGTTGAGCAATTCCTTTCGTGTGTGGGTAAAGATCAACTTTGCCAGCGTGGAACAACTCACGAAGCTTGGTAAATGCCTGAGTTTTGCTCTGAGCCGTCCACGTCAATTCCTCGATCGGCATCTTCGATCGCAATCTTTGGATCGTCGATTGAGAATTGTATTGATCGAGAACCACTTTTCTAAATCCATAGGCTTGATGCTGTTGCAGAATCCAGTTTTCTACGATCTCAACGTCAATCTGGAGTTTCTTGCCATCGTGCCAACTCGGTTCAAATTCGTGCCACAAATCGAGAACTAAGCGATCGCCTTCAAAATGTGCAATACAAGCGGTGTAAGCGTCTCTACCACCTTTAGCGGGATCGAGACTTAGGATATATTGCCGTTTGTATTTTGCCATTGGAGCAAGTGAGCCGCGATCGTGATTCACCGCTGCGTCGATCACCTCACCAGACAGAAAGACATTCACTGAGCCTGAGAATTCAGCGCCGTATTCAATCTTGAACATCTCAGGATCACGCGCTTTCTCTTGCGCTAGAAAGTCGGGTGAAAGGGTTGTGTTGACTTGCCATGATGCCCACTGCTCGGATCTCATGTGGGAGAATTTTCCCGATCTTGCTTGCTCAAACAAATCCCAGAAAATCCCCTGCTGAATCCAAGGTGAGCTTAACAGCAGAATCTTACCGAGCTTGCCAAACTGCGCGACTGATGGCGCTAACCCTTGATAGAGTGAGTTGCCTGATTGGTTGCCGTCTGTATCGATCGCAAATGCAATTTCATCGAAAATCACGAGTGGACAAGCCATCCCTCGACCCGCTCGACTACTGGCAGGCATCGCACGAAACACAGCGCCGTTTGACAATTCCAACGTATCCGCCGTTTCTCGCACGATCATTCGCCGCAACAGTGGGGAACCGTTGATCAAGTCTTTAATATTGCCGAGTGCGATGCGACTCTGATCGATCGTGTTTGCTACCGTCACGATGTAAAACTTCTCACCAGCGCGTAGAAACTGCTTATATTCATCTGCCAACATCGTCGCGGCATAGCAGGCAGTAATGGCAGCCATCAGAGTTTTGCCTGAACGTCTGCCCAGTGCCCAAACCGCGATCGCATAATTGCCGCGCCAAAACTCTTCTAAAATCTCGCTCTGCTTTTCCCATAGAGGGGTATTCAGCAGATTGATATCTGAAGCAAATTTACTAATTGGGATTTGTAGGCTCTGAGTGTTCGGCATTTTTCGGTGCGGCTAGGTAGGCAAAATACTCTTTCAGCGTCTCTTCGGCAGTGCGATCGCCTTTCGTATCAATATACAGTCCGAGTAGCTTTGATCGTTCAGCGACGCATTTCGCCACACCCGCGAGGAACTGAGGATCACCGATTTTCTGCTCGGTACGAGTCATTTGACGTATTCGACCACCACCCGCGATCGGTGAACCGTCATCACTGACCGCCGCATTTCGCAACTGCTCAGAAATTGTCGATTCTTTAGATTCTTGCGATCGCTCCCAAGCTGACCAATATTCGCGTTCTAACAAATCGAGGCGATCCAGTTGTTTGGCTCGTTCAGTATCAAAATCACGCAGCGCTGCTTCTTTCCAGCGTTTTTCGAGCAACTGAATATCCCGGCAGATGGTACTTGCATCGACTTCGAGATATTCCGCGATTCGTCGCATCGACCAACCCTTGAGACGCAACTCAGCCACAACCTCTAAATCCTTCTCTCGCTGATTTTTAGAGCGATGAGCCATATCGTCTTTTCCTCAGAATGTTGCGTCTCAATAGTTGCATCAACATCTCTATTCTGCACGATCACGAACAGGGCAATCGTCTGGTAGTGAATCAAGGCAGTCTTGCGCGGTTGCAACCCACCGAATTAAGCGCTGATGCGTATCGGAGTTCGGAGCAGAGGCGGCATCAATCTCCGCCGCTTCCTTCCATTTATCGGGATTTAAACATTGATGGAAGTAATCGGGAATGATGATCGCTTTAATCGCCGGGCTGCGCTCTTTCTCTCTCCATTCCTTGCTGATGCAAAGTTCGGTGAACCATTGCCAGTCTGATTTGGGTAAGGCGGCGATGTCACGAGCGGCGCGGACGGAAAGAAAATGCACAACCATACCCACTGCGTTCTGCAAAATCACGGCGTTCGCAACCTAGATGCAGATATATTAGTGACATATTTTCAAAGAAAGGTATGCCAAATCTGACACGTGCTCAACTATTGCATTACGGTATCGCTGGACTCAGCGTTTTGCTTGCAACACTGCTGATGCTTCTGCTGGACCCATTTCTTGCCATGACCCAAAGTCCTTTCCTGCTGTTCTTTGGTGCTGTAATGATCAGTGCTTGGTCAGGTGGCTTGGGTCCAGGACTGTTTGCAACTGGTTTGTCGGGTTTGATTAGTACCTACTACTTTCTTCCTCCCATTCATTCTCTGTCTCTCGATTGGGTTAGTGGCACACGATTGAGTCTATTTCTACTAGAAGGCGCATTGATCAGTCTTCTATCTAATGCACTCCGGGTTGCAAAACGGCGAGTGGAGCGCACGTTGTCCAATCTAAGGTTCAGCGAGGAACAGTATCGGCAAGTGGTCATTCAGACCCAAGAACAGGCAAATATGCTGAATGCAATTTTTGCAACCTCTGTCGATCATATTTACGTTTTTGATCAAGAGGGACGATATCGCTACGTCAGCGATAAGGGTGCTCAGGTGCTGGGTTTTCAAGCGAGTGATTTAATTGGAAAAACTTGGCGAGACATTGGGTTACCCGCCGATTTAATGGAACCGGTGGACGCTCAGCGAGAAACCGTGATGGCGACGGGTCGATCGCTGAAAGGCGAGACCGATTTTGTAACTGAGAAAGGAGTGCTGTCTTACGAATACATTCTTACCCCCTTGAGTACAGATCAATCCACAAAATCTGTGGTGGTCATTTCTCGCGATATTACCGAGCGAAAGCAAGCAGAAGCCGAGCGAAACCAATTGTTGATGCGAGAGCAATCCGCCCGCTCAGAAGCGGAAGTTCAGCGGAACCGTCTTCATTCACTCCTGTTTCAAGCTCCAGCGTTTATCTGTACCCAGCGCGGTCCTGATCACGTTTTCGAGTTTGCCAATCCTCTCTATTGTCAACTCGTAGGGAACCGCGAACTGATTGGGCGCACAGCTCGGGAAGCTTTTCCTGAGCTACAGGGACAAGGGATTTATGAACTCTTAGATCAGGTATTTGTAACAGGGCAGTCGTTTGTCGGCAACGAGATTGCCGTTCAATTTGACCGACGAGGAAATGGGACGATCGAAGAAGGGTTTTTCAACTTCATCTACCAGCCGATCTTCGACATCAGCGGCGCTATAGAAGGGGTGATTACCTTCGGTTTTGAGGTGACCGATCAGGTTGTGGCACGACAGCAAGCCGAAGCTTTAGCAGAAAATCTGAGATCTCAACAGATTAAACTCCTGAAAAGCGAAGCTCGGTTCAGCCGCTTGGTTGAAGCGAACATTATTGGCGTGCTTCTAGCAGCTTCCGATGGCACGGTTATAGAGGCAAATGATGCGTTCCTTAAAACAGTCGGTTATACCCGTGAGGACTTGCACAATGGCAGCCTGAACTGGGCTGAAATGACACCACCCGAGTACGTCCAGCAAGATGAGCAAGTATTGCAGGAACTTGCTCGCTCCGGCAGTTGTGTCCCGTTTGAGAAAGAATACCTTCGCAAAGATGGCAGCCGAGTTCCCATTCTGCTAGGAGCTGCACAGCTTGAAAGCGACGAACTCGCTTGGGTTTGTTTTGTTTTAGATCTTACCGAAAGTAAGAAGATTGAGGCTTTACTGCGTCAACAAGCTGAGGAATTATCCCGTGCCAATCGACTCAAAGATGAGTTTCTCGCCACCGTCTCCCATGAGTTGCGAACTCCCTTGAATGCCATGTTGGGATGGTCCACGATGTTGCGCTCTAAACAGCTTGATGAAGCTAATACAACTCGGGCGATCGCAACGATCGAGCGCAATGCCAGAGCACAGAATCAACTCATTGAGGATCTACTGGATGTTTCTCGAATTATTACTGGCAAGCTTCGCTTAAATGTTCGTCCAGTCGTCCTAGTTTCGGTCATTGAGGCGGCGATCGATTCGATTCGTCCTGCCGCAGAAGCAAAAAACATTCGCCTTCAAAGTATTTTAGACCCTGCTGCGGGTCCGATTTCTGGCGACCCCGACCGCCTCCAACAGGTATTTTGGAACTTGCTCTCTAATGCCGTGAAGTTCACTCCTAAAGGCGGTCGAGTTCAAATTCGGCTAGAACGAATCAGTTCCCATGTTGAAGTGACGGTGAGTGACACCGGGCAGGGAATTAGTCCTGAGTTTTTACCTCACGTCTTTGAGCGCTTACAGCAAGCAGATAGTACAACCACTAGAGCGCACGGTGGACTCGGGCTGGGGCTGGCGATCGTTCGTCATTTAGTGGAGCTTCATGGCGGAAGCGTTCATGCTGCAAGTGTAGGGCAAGGAAAGGGAGCTACCTTTGTGGTCACTCTTCCCATTACAATCTTCCGCTCAGAATCAACAGACCTTGAACGGGTACACCCTACGGTCAGTGATACAGCCCCTTTGACTGATGCACCAAGATTGGATGGCTTAAAAGTTTTGGTCGTGGATGATGAAACAGATGCCCAAGAGTTGCTAGCCACTCTCTTGAGGCAACGGGGGGCGGTGGTCACAACAGCGGCATCGGCGAGGGAAGCTTTAACGTTCATAACTCAAAGCACCGTTGAGCAAAGACCTGATGTATTGGTCAGCGACATTGGAATGCCAGGCGAGGATGGATACACCCTGATTCGTCAAGTTCGAGCCTTAGCGCCAGAACAGGGAGGTAGGATTTCTGCAATCGCCTTGACTGCCTATGCTCGCACGGAAGACCGCATCAAAGCATTAGCTTCAGGGTTCCAATCCCACGTCCCCAAGCCAGTTGAACCAACCGAGTTTATTGCAGTAGTAGCAAACTTGGTCGAGCGCTTGTGAGTGCTCCCAAGTTACCGGGTCCGGGTAGTTTGGCACAAGCATATAGCGGTGAGGGGACATCATTAAGGTTCCCAACGCGATCGAAAATGTGAGGACGAGATAAGACTAAGCTGCTGCAAAATCACGATTAGGCGTACAATATCTGACTAATCTGCCTAAAGCAGTGGTTGTATCTTTGAACAAGCATGAAGCTCTCTCATCTCAAGTTCGTTAAGCATACCGTCAATCAGCTTGAGCGGTGCATCAGAGTAGGGCGAAAGCTTGTCTATTCCCAACTTCAAGTCATTCAAACGAGTATAGACCTCAGAATAGCTGACAAACCCAATCGTCATCGTTCTAGCAAGTTCAACGATCGCCTCTTTATGACCAACCAAGCTGACACCACCTTTCCTGGTAGTATCTGGCAGCATATCGACTGAAAAACTGCTCTTCAACTCCTCAATACTGACAACGTTTTCTCTGAACAACTCACCAAAGGTTCCAGGAGCAAAGAAGATGAGGTTGCACTCTTTAGCAAATCCACTGCGTTTCTGCTCAGAGTAGAAAAGTATTGCATATTTCAGGACTTGCTCAAATGTTGTCTTAGCACTAATCTTGAGTTCAACGCCAATGATAGACTTGCTGCCGACAAAAAGCATATCCGGTTGAGTTGCACCATTCAGTCCTAAATCTTCCACATCTTTAAGACTTTGATAGTGATGGTTCTCGTCTGGCAAAGTTGAAACGACAGACCGGAAGAAGGTTGAACACATGCTTTCCGGCAATAGGCGGAAGAAAAGATTGAACTGATGATTAAAACTGACCTCCATAGCCTTGAGGTGGTCCAGGACTTCTTTTAAGCTCTTATACTTACTTTCTGGATAACTCTTCTTACCGAGGTGCTGAGGTTCCCAGTAGAAGAAGCTCATGATGTCGTAATACTCTGTGTTCCAGGTGCTTGCCATATCCGCCTCCACACTGCTTGATGCCTCGCACTTCGCCAATGACGCTCACCGCAAAGATATTCGTCAAAAACACCTCTAATTCTCAATAAGCGCAAGAAAAAGGCGAGATCAGGAATTTTTTCGTCAATCTACATTCTGCCAGCCCCCGAAGTTACGGCTTTTCCAACGGTTGAAGCGATCGCGCTTCCTTGAATTGCTCCTTGAAAACCGACCAAGGCAACGATTGCTAAACCTGAACCAAATACCTTATGCATTCCCCCACCGTTCTTACTAACTCTCGTTATATCGCTGCACTCAAGCGACGATCGTGAAGGGTTATCGGTGAGTCGTGAAGATTTGGCGACGAGCGCGCCATTTGAGAACTATTCTAATTCAAACAAAGCGCGATCGCTCTCGAATCCGTCAGCGTGACGGATTTGGTTTTTCAAGCATCCAGCCGTTGAGCAAACCGACGCTTGCACCGAATGATTGCACCAATGTTTATATTCTGCGCGAAAAAATAAGCAATTAGGGCAGTGATCTCTAAATCTTTCTCCCGCTGAATTTTAGAACGATTCTTTGCCACGGGGGTTCTCGATCGCTTGCACCGGATGCTTGCACCAATATTTATATTCTGCGCGATCGTTGTCGGATTAGTGCGAACTCATAAGCACTTAGAGAAATACTTTTTTGATGGTGCGCGATCGGAGTGCGACCGGAAGTTATGCAGTTGAAATGTTGACAAACATGTTGACGCTTTGTCAACATCTCGGAACCCTCGCATATTCAAGCTTTCAAGGCTTTTAATTTATAAACTGTTGACAATGTTGACAATTGCCTGTCAACAAAATTAGAGGCTAGAAGTACTGTTGTATATGAGTTCTAGATATATAAATAGCAATTGTTGACATTGTTGACAGTTATTTTGACTTTCTTTTTCTCTATCCTCTTTCTAATTTGAGTACGTTTTTAAGTACACAAGGATATTGATCCTCTGAAAATTCCTACACATATGATTTTTAGTCATTCGTATAGGCACTGTAAGGACGGGAATACTCATTTTCCAGAATGACTCGAATTTTGACTCCAGCAGCAGCACGATCGCGCAGCGCTTTCGCCACATTCGGCAATCGAAACTCTTGAACTGCGATATCAATTCTTGAGGTTGCAGCGGCAATTGACTCAATCAAAACTTGCTCTAAGTTATCGCCCGATCGTGTAATTTTCCGATACGGCTCGGTATATTCAGACGTAGGTTCCTGATTTGTAAAAACCTGAATATTCGGATCTTGTGGGAGCGGAGTCGGGCGCACATTTACCGAAGATGCCGCTTGGCACCCCGTAAACAGTGCCACACAGAGACTAAACTGGAGAAAGTGATTGAGTCTAACCACAAGCTAGATTGCCCCACAAAAAGAACCTGCTACTTTCAAGCAGCGACTCTGAACAGCGTACCCATTTTTCTTTGACCAACCCCGCTCATGCAAATCTACCTCGATTACAGTGCGACTACTCCCACGCGACCCGAAGCGATCGCGCAAATACAGCAAGTTTTGACGGAGCAATGGGGCAATCCGTCGAGCCTGCACGTCTGGGGAAATCGCGCCGCGACGATTTTAGAGCGATCGCGGGTTCAAGTCGCTCGATTAATCAACGCGCCCGAAGAATCGATCGTGTTCACTTCTGGCGGTACTGAGTCGAATAATTTGGCGGTGATGGGTATCGCGCATCAGTACAGTACGCCGCAACACATGATTATTTCGAGCGTGGAACATTCTGCAATTTCCGAACCTGTTCGACTTCTAGAGCAGTGGGGTTGGGAAATTACGCGCCTTCCGGTGAATGTTTTGGGACAAGTGAATCCCGTTGATTTGCAGTCAGCATTGCGATCGAATACGGTGCTAGTGTCGATCATTTACGGTCAAAGCGAAGTCGGAACGGTGCAACCGATCGCGCAAATTGGTCAGATTGTGCGGAATCACGGCGCGATCTTCCATACTGATGCCGTTCAAGTTGCGGGAAGATTGCCGCTGGATGTGCAGCAGTTACCTGTTGATTTACTCTCGCTTTCAAGTCATAAGCTCTATGGTTCTCAAGGAGCGGGAGCGCTGTATGTTCGTCCGGGTGTGGAGTTAGCTCCATTGTTAAATGGGGGTGGGCAAGAAGGGAAACTACGATCGGGTACTCAAGCGTTACCTGCGATCGCGAGTTTCGGGATTGCAGCAGAGTTAAGCGCACAGGAACTATCAACCGAAACGCCGAGATTGATTCGATTACGCGATCGATTGTTCGATCAGCTTTCTGATGTTCCCGAATTAGTGACAACGGGCGATCGAATTCATCGCTTGCCGCATCATGTGAGTTTCTGTTTGCCCGATGCCGATGGCGAAATGCTGAACGGAAAAGTTTTAGTCCGACAAATGAATCTAGCTGGAATCGGCATTAGTGCGGGGGCTGCCTGTAGCAGTGGCACATTGAAGCCGAGCGCGATTTTGTTAGCGATGGGATATAGCGATCGTGCAGCAAAATCGGGAATTCGACTGACGTTGGGACGACATACGACTGAGGAAGACATTGATTGGAGTGCGATCGTGCTGAAGCAAATTTTGGCGCGATTGCAACCACAGAAACAACCTTGTGAATGTTTTTAAGGTATCCAAAAACTAAGCCGACTTCGATAAGATGAAAGGATTGTCCTCACCATATAATGTGTATAGCTCTTTGTTCATAGGCACTGCGTTAGTCGAGTTTTGAACTTATTCAAACTTAGTGTGAACAGTCGTACAATCCCTCCAGGTACGATGACACTTGCCGATTTCTTGCTGAACACTTCCCCGCTGACTTTGCCAGTTGGCTGTTGGGAAAAGCTGTCAGCCTGACCGAACTCAAACCCTCTGAACTCTCACTCGATCCCATTCGGGCGGATGCCCTGATTTTGCTTCAGTCCGACGAGTCAGTTTTGCATCTAGAGTTCCAGACTCGCCCTGACAAAGACATTCCGTTTCGGATGCTAGATTACCGAGTACGAGTCTACCGGAAATATCCAGCCAAAACTATGCGGCAAGTGGTGATCTACCTTCAGCCCACTGGATCTGCTCTCGTTCAGCAAATCAGCTTTGATATGGAGCGGACTCGCCATGAATTTGATGTGATTCGCCTGTGGGAGCAGCCCAGCGCACCGTTTCTGCAATATCCTGGACTCATTTCTTTTGCGGCGCTTGGTCAAAGTGCAAATTCAGAAGTGGCATTGCGTCAGGCTGCCCAGGCAATTAATCAAATTCAAGATCCAACGATACAAGCTAACCTAGCAGCGGCTTCAGCGATTTTGGCTGGGCTAAGATTAGAAGATGATGTGATTTATCGATTATTGCAGAGGGATATTATGCAGGAGTCATCCGTTTATCGTTCGATTTTTGCCGAAGGAGCAGCAGAAAAACAGCGCGAGATCGCTATTAATCTCTTGCGTCGAGGAGTCACGATCGATATTGTCGCTCCTTCCACAGGGCTATCCCTTGAAAAAGTCCAACAGCTTCAACAACAACTCAACCAGTCCGCATCATCTTAATTTCAGTTTTGCACCCGTTCTAAGAATCTGACCTGCCAACATTGCCCCACCAAATCCATTGTCAATGTTGACGACTCCAATTCCCGTTGCACAGGAGTTCAGCATCGTTAACAGTGCGGACAATCCATTAAAACTTGCGCCGTATCCGATGCTGGTCGGAACTGCAACGATCGCACAATCTGACAATCCCGCCACCACGCTCGGCAACGCCCCTTCCATTCCCGCCACCACAATCAACACATCCGCCTGTGATAAAACGTGAACGTTGCTAAGTAAGCGATGAATGCCAGCGACTCCCACATCCCAAAGGCGCTGCACTCGGAAACCGCATAGTTCAGCCGTAATCGCAGCTTCTTCGGCAACGGGAAGGTCAGCAGTTCCAGCAGAAAGAATCCCGATCGTACCTTGATGAGTAGGAGATTGAACTGGATTCAATGCACAGATTCGAGCCGTCGGATAGTAGATTGCATCGGGAACCATCTCTTTTACCCAAGCATAAACCTCTGCTTCCATCCGGGTTGCCATCACGACAGAAGCTTTACCACGCAGGGCTTCCATGATTTGGGCGATTTGTTCCGGGGTTTTTCCGGGACTCCAGATTACTTCGGGAAATCCGGTTCTCAGCGATCGATGATGATCAATATTCGCAAAGTCACCCACAGGTTCAAACGCCAGATATTTCAGCTTATCGAGGGCATCGGCTGAACTCACTTTGCCTTGAGAAACTTCGTCGAGTAATGCTTTGAGCGCTTCGGGTTGACTCATTGTTTAGGAAACACAGTTACTCTTTTATTCTAAGTTCTTGAATATTCCATAGTCCCCAACTGGGCAAACCAGAATATTTCAATCCTTCAACTCGATTTCTCACTGCCATGATTGCGGAATCGTTGACTAAGTGAATGACGGGAAGTTGTTCCTGTACGAGTTGTTGAAATTCACCGTAGATTTTTTTACGTTTTTCTCGATCGAGTTCTCGCGCTCCTTCAATAAATAAGCGATCGATTTCTTTTTCCCAATCATTTGCCACATAGCCTTGAATCTTCGACTGTCCTACTTGCTGACTCAAGTTAAACGAATGCGATCCGCCGCTGGTCATCCAGAGATTCGCGAGTCCCTGCGGTTCGATACCACCTGTAAAGCCGATCATGTGAGCATCCCAATCCCTTGATCCGTTTATTTTATCGATTAAAACATTGAAATTGATCGGATTGTAATCGACTTCAATCCCAATTCTCGCGAGATCTTGTCGAACTTGAGCGCCGATCGCTACTCGCGTTAGATTGTTCGCGTTCGTGAGCAGCGTGAATCGGACTCGATTACCTTCAGAGTCGAGAAGCTGTCCACGATCGTTGTATTTGAAGCCCGCTTTTTTCAACAAGTCCTTTGATTTTTGCGGATCGTAGTTGTAAATTTTTAAGCCTTCTTTTTGCGAGAACGGACTTTGTACGGAAATTGGAGAATTCTGAACGACTCCTAAACCTCGAAATAGATTGGTATTGATTCGATCTCTATCGATCGCATAGGCGACCGCTTGACGAAACTCCAGTGTATTAAACCAGCGTGACTTAATTGGATCAACGAATGGCTTTCCGTTCTGATCTTTCGCCTTACTGAGATTGAAGGTAAAGTATAAAACTCCCGACCAAGGGCCACCATTTAAAACTTGAAAATTCCCTCGATCTTCTTCTCGTTTTAATAAAGAGAAATACTCAGGACGAAGCGGTCTAGTATCTCCCATCACATCCAGATCACCGGAGCGAAATCTCAATAATTGCGTATCCTGATTCTCAATAAACTGCCAAACAATACGATCGATATAAGGAAGCTGTGTTCCAGTTTGATCTTTACGCCAATAGTACGGATTTCGCTTTAAAACTAATCTTTGTCCAGCACTGTAACTATCAATGACATAAGCGCCATTCGTGATGATTTTCTTTGGATCAGTATCCGTTCCCCAAGTTGAGATAAATGCTGGATTTCCATCGGGTAACTTGCTTTTGACTGCTTCAGAAAGCGAATGCTTTGGCAAAATCATGATGCCATCTGGGGCAGCAGTCGCAGCAAGTAGTGGGGCAAAGGGTTCAGGTAGAATGAACTCGACTTGTCGATCGCTAATTTTCTGAACCTTTGGAAAAACCTTCTTCGTTCCTATCTGAACGCTTTCCTTTTGGTCGGTTGGAACTTGCGGATTAAAAACAACATCCTCGTATGTAAAGACAACATCATCCGCTGTTAAAGGTGTTCCATCCGACCATTTCAAGTTCGGTCTAAGTGTGAAAACGACGCGCTTATTATCAGACGAGAACTTCCACGATTCTGCTAATGCAGGCTCATAGTCTCCGGTCGTACCATTCTCTTTTGTTAGTCCCTCATAAATGAATGGAAATACACTCGGAAAAGTTTGATTGTTCGCGTAATTAAATGTTTTAGGATCAGTTGGACTTACTAATACTAACTGCGGAATCTGTGCAGCTTCGGTTTTGTACTCGCGCGGATTGCAACCTGATAGAAAGAGTGAAGCGATCGCCAAAATCACCACAAAGCCTCGACGCATACTTTGAAACTGTATCTCTCTCATTCTTCTATTTCACTCGCTTCAAGGCTTTTCATCGCGCATTCTTTTTTGCAGTTCTACCGGATCTTCGTTGAAGTTTGGTGAGTCTTTCAGGATGCCAGCGTATTCAGAAAGAAACCTCTCCGGCTGTTCTACAAAAGCTTGATTCGCTCCAGATTTCTGCTGCAAAGACTCAATAAATATGAGTACCTGGGGTCTTCTGGCAACGTCTTCACCAATTCATAGATTTTGTCTGCTACTTTCATTATTTGCTAATCCTCGACTCTCAGTTCGTAGAGGTTCCACAGTGCGCCACCACTTTCGGGATATTGCACCCCTTTTACCCGATTTCGAACAACTGCCATCACCCGTGCGTTTACCAACGGAATCCAAGGCAAATATTCCTGAGAAATCTTCTGAATTTGACCGTAGATCTGTTTGCGCTTGGCTTCGTCTAATTCCTGTGCGCCTTCCACATAGAGCCGCCCGATCTCTGCTTCCCAATCTGCAACAACACGACCTTCAAGCGGCGGTTTTCCAGGAGTTGCAGACTGATTGAAACTATGCGATCGACTTTCCGGCAACCACACATTTGCCCCACTATTCGGCTCTTTACTGCCGCCCATTGCTAATAGATACGACTCCCATTCCTGAGTGTTATCCAACTTATCAATCAATACCCCGAAGTTAATCGGATTGATATCGACTTGAATCCCCAATCGGCTCAAATCTTGCTTGATCTGTGCGACCATTGCTTCTCGTACCACATTGCCCGCATTCGTGATCAGCGTAAAGCGAACCGCGTTTCCTTCTGCGTCGGTCAACTGTCCGCGAGAATTTAGCTTAAATCCTGCTTCTGTTAGTAACTGTTTTGAACGAGTTTGATCAAAGTTATAAGCTTTTAGCCCTTCTTCGGGTTTGAGATAGTACGGGCTGGTTTCGAGAATTTGCGAATTGATCAACACGCCCAATCCGCGAAAAATGTTCGTGTTCATTCGTTCGCGATCGATAGCGTATGCGATCGCTTGTCGGAATTTTGGTTCGTTAAACCACTTCGACTTCACCGGATCAACGACCGGACGACCATTTCTCCGTCCCTTATTTTGGTTGAACGCCATAAAGGTTGTAATCGGTCGAGTGCCGCCGATATACGTTGTGAAATCGCCCCGTTTTTCCTGCTTTTTCAGAATTGGATAATCTTCCGGGCGAATCGGCTCAGACACATCCAAACCGCCCGATCGAAACTGCAAAAGAATCGTGTTCTGATTTTCCACCACGCTCCAAATAATCCGCTCAATAAAAGGCTGCTGATTGTTTTGAGCATCTTTGCGCCAGTAGTTCGGATTGCGTTTAAAGATAATGCGCTGAGTTGCGGAATATTGGTCGATCGTATACGGCCCGTTTCCGATCACCTTTCTCGGATCGGTGTCGGTTCCCCAAGTCGAGAGAAAGATCGGGTTGCCATCAGAACCCGTTTTTCTCACTGTTTCTTCTAGAATATGTTTTGGCAAAATCGCCAATCCACCTGTCACCCGCACAAAGGGCGCAAATGGTTCGGGGGTTGTGAATTCAACTCGTCGATCGTCAATTTTTCGTACCGACGGCAGAGCGCGTTGCTTACCGATCCGCAAGACATCTTGAATATCGGTTGGGACTTTGGCATTCAAGAAAATATCCTGGAACGTAAAGACGACATCATCGGCGGTCAGCGGCGCACCATCCGACCATTTCAACCCTTCGCGCAGCGTAAACGTCACTTTCTTTTTGTCCGGCGCGATTTCCCACTTTTCAGCAAGCTCTGGCTCTAATTCTCCGGTCAATCCATTTTCAGTAATCAGCCCAACGTATACAAATCCCGTGACGTTCGGATCTTCGTTAATCAGCGCATAGTTAAATGACTTTGGATCGCTGAGAACCGTATCGATCATTTGCGGAACTCTTGCTGCCTGGGTTTTGTAGCCCTGCGGATTGCAAGCCGTAATGCCGATCGCAAAACAAAACGTCACCATTGCAAACGTCCAGAATCGCCAAAAACCTGTCAGAGCAGAAAATTTCATACGTCGATCGCGCTGCTTTCAGAAAGTGATTCTATCCTTTCTACACCTTTTGTGGGATTTCTGGGCGATTTATCTAAGATTGTGTTGCTATTTTGGCTGCTACGATCTAGGAAGTAGGTTTAAGAGATCTAGAGAGATAGCCATGAGTTTGGTCATTTCAGACGACCTTGTACGAGCAAGCGGCTTGTCAGAACGAGAATTGTTTCTGGAAATTGTGCTAATGCTGTTTCGTGAAGACAAAATTAGTTTAGGAAAAGCAAGTGAACTGATGGGGATGCACCGGATGCAGTTTCAAAAACTTTTGGACGATCGTGGAATCTGCGTTCACTACGATGTTGCTGAATTTCAACAAGATCTCAATAACTTGCAGGAAATCTCTTAGCAGTGACGCTCGTAAGTAACACCTCACCCATTTCAAATTTAGCGAAGGTCAAGCAACTAGAGCTAATGTATCAACTATATGGCGTGATTCTGATTCCGAATGCGGTTTATGACGAATTGTTAGACGAAAGGGCGGGTGAAACTGTGATTACAGCAGTTCAATCAGCAGATTGGCTGGAGATTCACTCAGTACAGAATCAAAAATTGGTGAATCAGTTAAGCGATCGTGTCAACGTGGGAGAAGCTGAGGCAATTGCTCTCGCTGTCGAAGTAAAAGCTGCTCGATTGCTAATTGATGAGCGTCTTGGTGGACAAGCGGCAACAGATTTAGGATTAAAAAACACAGGTGTACTAGGAATTTTGCTGTCAGCAAAACGCCGCAATTTAATCGCGGAAGTCAAACCTATCATGGATGATTTAACAACACGTCAGTTCGACAGAAGTGGCTTGCTCCGTTTGGGAACCCAGGAAGTCCCCTAAATCCCCCAGAATGGGGGACTTTGAACCGGAAGCTTTGGCTTGAAGTCCCCCAGAATGGGGGATTTAGGGGGCAGAAGCCGCTTGCAACGAAGCGAAAAAACTCGCCGAACTGACGTTAACAACCGTTGCAAATTTCCGAATTAGCCGCCAACTGTATGTAGATGTTTTGAGTGCAGCAGGTGAATAAGTTGTTTCTTGCTACCTAATATGGAACTGATGTCTCTCCGCATCATTCATGCCTTGTCAAGCTTAATCCAGCACTCGATCGACCCGATCGCGCCAGACTAATCGAATCAGCGATCGCAATAAAAACAAACCCGCAAACGCCGCGATCGCAAATGCAAAAATCGCACCGCCGCTAATCTTACCGACGAGCAAAATCGCCCCAGTCAATGCCGCAAATCCTGAAATACAAGCATAAAGCAGCGCTCTGACCGAAAGATTTAGCGTTTTCAAGGCTCGATCATGCTTGATCGAATCGACCTGAATTCGGAATTTTCCTTGCTCTAAACGTGTTTCTACTCGCTCGATCGCGCTCTGAGTCGGGTTCGGCTTCGTTATCCGATATGCCAAATAACTCTTTGCCTGCCGCGCCAACTCACTTACGCCGCCCCCTTGACGCGCTGGAATTGTCGCTAAACTTTTGACGAACGGTTTCGCCGCTGACAGCAGGTTATATTGCGGGTCGAGGTCGCGGGCGACTCCATCTAATGTCGTCAAAGCCTTAACGATAAAGGTCATCTTGGCGGGCAAGCGGAACGGCTGTTGTTCAAACACCGCATAAAGCTCATTGCGCAAACTCTTGAAGGCTTGCATCTCGATCGGCTTATCCGCAAAGCGATCGACCAGTACGTTTACAATTCGCTTCACCGGAGTCATGTCTGACATCGGCTCGATTAAGCCCATATCAGCCAGCGTACTCACGACCTGATCCGTATCTTTCTTCAAGACAGCGAAAAAGGTTTGTACCATCTGATTTCGATTGATCGGTTGCACTTCTGCCATCATGCCGAAATCATAGAAAATCAGCTTGCCATCGTGACTGACTGCCATGTTGCCGGGATGCGGATCGGCTTGGAAAAAGCCATCTTGCAGCAGTTGTTTCAGATAAGCGCAAATTCCTAAATGATTGATTTCACGCGGATCGATGCCGATCGCGAGCAAACTTTGTCGATCGTTGACCTTAATCCCCGGCACATATTCCATCGTCAACACGCGCCGAGTCGTGTACTTCGGATAAATCTTGGGGACGACAATGCGATCGTGATCTGCGAAATTATGCCGAAAGCGATCAGCGTTCATCGCTTCTTGGACGTAATCGATTTCTCGACTCAAAATCTCGGCAAATTCGGCATGAATCGTCTGAATATTATAGTTTCGGGCATTTGGCACGAGGCGATCGATCCAGCGTACTAATCGACCAACGATTTGGAAATCCATCGTAAAGAGCTGATCGAGTCCCGGTCGCTGCACTTTCACGACCACTTCTTCACCCGTGTGCAGTCGTGCCCGGTGGACTTGTCCTAAACTTGCAGCCGCGATCGGAATTCGATCGAAGTCCGCGTACAGTGTGTGCAGCGGATAACCCAGTTCGGCTTCAATAATCGCGATCGCTTGATTCGAGTCAAACTCTGGCACGCGATCTTGAAGTTGCCCTAATGCCTTGACGTACTCCAACGGCAACAGATCTGCTCGTGTCGAAAGCGATTGTCCAATTTTGATAAATGTTGGGCCTAAATCTAAAAGCGTTCCCACCAGCCATTGAGCGCGTCGATTTCGATGATGGGCGGACTTTCCTGAAATCTGGCGATCCCACCACAGATAAAACGTCAGTTTTGCAGCCGACACGGAAATATCCACTTGCCGCGCCAGTGGAGAAGAAATTTGCCGTTGCCAGCGTAGAGGTTTAGGAGAGACAGCAGTTTGTAACATAACTTCAGACATTATACCCAGTCTGTACTCCCAGAAGAAGAGCAGTTCAACACACTTTTGGAAAGCGCTGACTTCTCAATCCGCTCTCCAAAATTCCATTCAGGAGAGTGTAGAAGAGCTACGCCCCTGCAATCTCCAAATTCTGCGGCAGCGTCACCGTAAAGCAGGTTTCGTAAGACTGAGAGTCTGGAATTGTAACGCTCGTCGCCTCGATCGCGCCATTCAAGTGCTGAACCAAGCTCTTGACGAGTGCTAACCCTAATCCAGTTCCCGGAACCGCATTCTGAGTCATGCCCTGACATCGACGGAATTTCTCAAAGATATGGGGCAGTTCCTCTTCAGCAATTGCTGATCCAATGTTTGACAATGCGAACTTGATTTGCTGTCCAGATTGTACCGTCACTTTTAATCGAACGGTGCTATTTGGATCGGCGTATTTGCCTGCATTGGTCAGCAGTTCGAGCAGAATTCGATTGAAACTCGCGAGGTCAGTATTGAAGACGGGCGATCTCGTTGGCAATTTCAAATCGAGCGTCAGTCCTTTTGATGCCCAGCGTTGATTGAAGGACTGCGAGACATCATTGATCGCATGACGTAATTCCACGCGCTGAAGCTGGAAGGCGACCTGCTTTGTTTCTAATTCCTGTAGCGCCAGTAAATCGTTGATCAGGCTAGTCTCTTGAGCGCACTGCTGTTCCAGAATGTTGAGATATTGCTGACGGCGATCAGGCGTAAGATTGGCTTGCCGCAACATCCGAATCGCCAGCATCATGCTGGTGAGCGGTGTTCGCAGTTCGTGGCTGAGGGTGCTGAGAAACTCATCCATGCGCTGATTCATTACCCGCAGTTTTTCGATTTGCTTGCGAGTAATTTCGTACAGCTTTGCTTGCAGTTCTAAACTTTGCTGGAGTTGTGCGGTTCGTTCTTCGACCAGCGATTCGACTTGACGCAGGGTTTCTGTTTGAATAATCGCCGCGCTGATTTGGGCGCTGAGTAATTCGACAAGTTCGATTTCTTCCGGTTGCCAATTGCGCGATCGACTTTGTTGAACGGCGATAAAACCTAGCAGGCGATTTTTGCTTTCCAGAGGAACCAGCATGAGAGCAGGCGTTTTCTCTGGATCAAAAATCGGCGCAATGCCAATCGGTTCTTCTGTAGTTTCTTCAACGATCGGAAATTCCGCTACATCTCTGAACACAAACGATTTTGCAGTGCTGCGGAATGCCACCCGACAAACTCGGCAATCCGTCACCCAAAACGACTGACTCAACGGGGATTCCGTTTCTGAATCCACCGGATATCGCCGCCATTCGCTATCGATCATAACGCGGGCTTTCGGCACTCGATCGCCATTCGATCTTAAACTCTGGCGCGGATCCCAAAACTTCGTTCTCAAAACAAACGCTTGATCAATTTCCAGCGCATGAGCTAACCCTTCTAGCGCCATGATCTGGACTTGTGGCACCTCTAAGGAATTTTGAATTCCCATGGTCACCTGTCGCAGCAGGGCTTGATATTGTGCCTGTTTTGCGACTTTTTGCTGAAGCAAAATTTGGGAAATCGCGATCGCAACGTGATCCGAAACGTGCGCTAACGTATCCATTTCAAGGTCTGTCCAGCGATGCGCTTGAGAACACATCAAACTGACAACGCCATTAATCCGACCTTGAAAGTGAGTCGGTAAGCTCATCACTGCCCGAATCGGGAGCGCTTTTGTCGAGTAAGCAATTTCGTTGAGCGTTAAATCAGAAATCAATAACTCTGATCGCTCTAGCGTTGCGGCTTCGACGATCGCGGAACTTAACAGAATTTCTTTTTGCTGATTGGCGGTGAACTGCGACTTAGCAAACCAAGCGGTGAGCGATCGCGTAGACGACTCGGACTGAATTGAAATCAAGCAAGCCTGCACGCCGTAAGCTTCGCCCAACAGGGTCGCCACTTCGGATAAAACAGCGTCGGGTTGGGTCGCTCGACTGAGGGCTTGAGTAATCTTGCGTCCGATCGTGGTTTCGACGCTTGCCAGATTGGACTGAAAGGCACTGGGCACGGTTTCGAGGGGATGAGTAGACAATGAGACAAGCCGATCCGACTCAATGCGAATCACCTCTTCTCTTGTAGTGTTGACAACATCCATGACTCGCCCCACAACTTCCTGTGATTCTATTGATCTCGATCGCGAAACTTTTGCTTGCATCCTGTCATATGCCCGTTTGCGTCACTTTCGGGAAGTTCCCTTCACAGAGCTTCAGTCACTCAGTAAGGGGAGCAGCGTAGCGCGGTATCGAAAAGAGGTTCGGTAATTTTATACCAATACTGCAATTCGTTTACTGCAACTTATTACACCATTACTTTCAGATTACAATCTGGAGACTCTGAGGGTATCCGTAAATTCCCTCGATTGCGGTTCAAGATTTATCAAATTCTCAAAATTTTACGGGCGGTGAAATCAAGAATAGATAAAGAAAAAGCAGAATTACCTCTACTAAATTGAGGATGAACGCTTGACCTCCGCGCTTTTAATAGTACACTTGAACGAAATTCGCTCTCATTTCCTCCCCAACCTATGAGCTTAAAGCCTGCTTCAAACCCGACAAGCGTTGTGGGTACGGTGAAAGGGCCTGGCGAAAACGGCAATCAGTACGTTTTCATCACGTCTGATAATCGATATGTCCGCATTGGTGAATATGTCTACTACGAGGTTCGCGAAGCGGGGTCAAACCGCAAGATTCTCGGTAAGATCTCCGATCGACGATTAATTGATCACTTACCTGACCGCATTTTTGCGGATACGGAGATTAGTCCTGAAGCGATCGCGGCTTTGGTCGGTTTTACCTATGACAATCCAGAGATTTATGAAGTGGGAGTCGATGTGATCGGATATTTCGATCTGTCGCTCGGTTTTATGAATCCGCGCAAAAGTCCCGATCCAGGCGCAAAGGTAGTTTTGGCGGATGATGCGATGTTGCAGCAGATTCTAAATCGTCGCCAACCGCGTGAAGTGGGAGCAGCCCATATCGGATCGCTGTTGCTGCGAGAGATGAATGCTGTACCGATCGCGCTGGATGTGAAAGAGCTTGTGAGTACACACATGGCGATTTTGGCGGGAACAGGATCAGGAAAGTCTTACACCGCAGGCGTTTTGATCGAGGAATTGCTGTTGCCGCATAATCGAGCGGCGGTTTTGATTTTTGATCCACATGGGGAATATGGAACGCTGGCAGAAATGCGCGGACATCCGGCTTTCGTGGGGGCGGACGGGTACGCGCCGAAAGTGAAAGTCATGACCCCGGAAGATGTGAGGATTCGGGTGTCTTCGCTTGATTACTACGATATTTTGGCGCTGCTGCCGGAAATGAGCGATCGACAACAAGCGATGTTGAGTAAAGCGTTTCGGATTTTGCAGAGCCACCGGAAAGGCGACTATCGCTGGGGCATTCAGGACCTGATCGCAGCGGTGCGGGAGGCGGATGTGCAGGTCGATGATGACGGCAACGAGAAAACGGGGTCGTCGGCTCCGGCACTAGAATGGAAGCTGGAAAAGATTGAACGATCGAACTATTTCCACACGATGGAACACACGGTTAGTCCGAAAGAACTATTTGAACCGGGACAAGTCACTGTGCTTCAAATGAACGAGATTAATCAGGAAGAACAGCAGGTGATTTGTGCAGCGGTGCTACGACAGGCAAATCACGCTCGAATGAGTACTCAGAAGGAACTGATTTCGCCGCAGGATGAGAACTATTTGCCTTACCCCGTATTTATCCTGATTGAAGAAGCGCACCGTTTCGCACCCGCACATGAACCTTCGCGCTGTAAGTCTGTGCTACGAACAATTTTGAGTGAAGGTCGTAAATTTGGGCTAGGGATGGGATTGATTACTCAGCGTCCCGGTAAGCTTGATGCGGATGTGCTGTCTCAATGTATGAGTCAGTTTTTGATGCGGATTGTGAATCCGGTTGACCAAGAGAGCCTGAAATATGGAGTCGAAGCAGCGGGAAGAGATTTGCTGAAAGAACTGCCCGCCTTGACCAAAGGACAAATTATTATTTCTGGGGCGTGTGTGAATACGCCTGTGTTGTGTAAAGTTCGCCAGCGCTTGACGAAACACGGTGGAGAAACCTTGGATGCCCCCGCAATGTGGCAAAAACATTTTGACAGCCATCGCGTTCAGGAGCGGCAGATCGAGCTTGCACCTGTTGCGGTTCCGCGTCGATCGCAGACTGTTCGGGGCAGAAGTATCGATTAGAGAAACGTCGATCGACAAATTTAGCAATCGACGTTTTATTTAACGTTGCCCAATGCAATCTCTTGATTCTTGCGATAGGCTTGCGTCCGATTTTTCGCTACATCCGCACGCGGATGATTGTTTGGTACTTCGGACATCAGACGCGATGCAGTTCCCCACATCTCTGCAACCTGCTGCCACTGAGCGGGAGTTTTCGCCTCTTTGCTGCTTTTCGCGGCTCGTTCTGCCACTCGTACCGCAGTTGCAAACGAATCACCATCTTGCTTGATGGTTGATTTCCATTGCGGTTGAGTTGTAGGACTAACCGATTCGCCGTTTTCACCCGCGAAGAGTTTGCCTTGATTCCAGGAATAGACTCCCCAACCTGCAAATAAGATCGCTCCGCTGATTACGACACCGCCGAGAATGCCTTTGGTAAACTGGCGTTTTTCGCGCACGGCTTGGGGTGAAAGCGTCTTGGGCAAATCATCTCGATCGCTAAACGTTTCCCGCAAATCTTGGATCATTCCTCGGACAAAATTGGGTCGTCTGAGCGCGATTTCTTCTGCCCAAAGCAGCTGTCCATCGGGATCGCGATTGATTTCTTCAAACCAGAGCAATTGTTGTTCGCGGACAATTCGGCTGTTGATATTCACCCGACGGACATTGCGGGGTGAAATCGATTCGAGAATTTTGCGGACGCGCTCGGTGAGAATTGCGCGATCGAGTTGAGCCGGGGTCGCCGCTTCGCAAAGAAGCTGAAGCACACCATTTGCAAAAATGGCGCGTGTTCTCACTCCGGTATCGGACAGCTTATCATTCAGGACTTGAATAATTGCTGCAACACTGCCTTGGTGAGCTTGCTTGTAGATATCGTTGATCGCATTCACTATCATGGAGTTTATTAGTAGTTAACGAAAAACCCTGATCAGGAAACCACTACGATACTATATACGCTTGTTTTGGACTTAAGAGCAAGCATAACTTTCAAAACAGGCGAGTTTTCTGACAAAATTGCGATTTTTAGGAATGAATTGTCTTCAAAATTTCTAATGCAAATGCCGGGAGTCATTAAATCTACGAATTTGCCATAAATCAGTGTTAAAGCGATTCTGATTTTGCAGTTCCCAACGCGATCGATCAATCCAAAACTCAAACATGGCGGTATTGTGAGCGCGTAATCTCCACGATCTATCACTTCCAAGTAATTGAGCGATTAAGTGTTGCAAAATCCAACTGTGACTCACAATCCAAAGTTGATCCCCGTCGCGGTGTCGGCGCATGATTTGATCGATAAATTGACGAGAGCGATCGCGGGCATCGTGTAAAGTTTCGGCTTCGGGGATCGGAATCCAATCTGGAGAAGTTTCTAGTTTTCGGCAGAGATCCGGGTAGCGAGATTGTGCTTCCGCCCAGGTCAATCCTTGAAACACTCCGTTTTGGAATTCTTTTAGTTCTTCGGCGTATTCGATCGGGATTTTCTTCGGCGTGGGTTCGTCTTCGATCGGGTTTTCTAAATCTGGGTCGATCAAATCGCTCACCGCAGCGGGTAGGTGTGGTTTTTGAAAATACGAGAGCAAAATCTCAGTCGTTTGAGCCGCGCGTATCAATGGACTGGAATAAACGTGAGAGGGTCGCCAAGATTCAGATCGGAGATGTTTGGCGAGCTTTTCCGACTGTTGGCGACCGAGGGGAGACAGTTCGTAATCGCCGTGACCTTGCATTCGTTTTTCGATATTACCGATCGATTGAGCGTGGCGGATAAAGAGAAGTTTGAGGACTTTGGACATAGGACGAGGAGGGAATCAATCTTGAAGATGGGAAAGTATTGATAGATGGATTTACAGCGGATTGAGAATTTTGGTGAGAAGTGCATTTACAATTTCAAAAGCAAGCTACGTGAATCCAGGTCAGTTTATGTTACTCAAATCTACGACTCGCCATATTCATATTTTTTCGGCAGAAGTGCAAAACAATGAGTTGGTCGAAAGCGATAAAGTTCTGACGCTGGATGTTGATCCAGATAACGAGTTGGTCTGGAACCAAGATGCGCTACAGAAAATTTACAGCAAGTTTGATGAATTGGTGGAATCCTATAGCGGTGAGGCGCTGACCGATTACAACTTGCGGCGGATCGGATCGGATCTGGAACATTTAGTGCGATCGCTGCTCAACAAGGGTGAGATTTCTTACAACTTGGAGAGCCGTGTTTTGAACTACAGCATGGGATTGCCGCAGGTAAAAGCGGATTAGGGGCTTTTGCCTGCGATCGTTTGAAGAATTGGAAACTTCGCAGATCAAGGCAAGCCAAATTCCCTAAACTGGAGAGAGCGTGTATTGCCAGTATTCTGATGAAATCGCCGCCCGGATTGCGTTCTCCTGCTCTTGTTCAAACTCTATCGCTCGTGGCTGATCCGATCGCATTTTTCGATCGGGCGGTGGCTCAATACGGGGATACCTTCACGACACGAGTGTTGGGGCTGAATTCTCCGCCTGTGGTGTTTCTCAGCGATCCGGATGCAATTCAGGCAGTGTTTACCACGCTCTCGGATGCGTTTGAGTTTGGTAAGGTGACGGATGTGTTTCGTCCTCTGGTGGGCAATGAGTCGCTGATTATGCAAGAAGGGGCGCGACATCAGCGGCAAAGACAGCTCTTGATGCCTGCACTGCATCGAGAACAATTGCACAGTCAGGGGCACTTGATCTGCCAGTTGACACAGAAACGCATGATCGAATGGAGCGTTGGCGATGCGATCTCAGTTCGATCGGAGATGTCAGAAATCTCGCTGCAAGTGATTCTTCAAGTCGTATTCGGTTTAGTGCCGGGAGTTCGGTACGAGCGATTAAAACAGCTACTTGCTCAACTGTTAGCAGCAATTACATCGCCGCTGTATTCGACGCAGTTCTTTTTTCCGATGCTCCAGCGGAATTGGGGGAGTTGGAGCCCTTGGGGACAGTTTTTAGAGCAAATGGCGCAGATCGACGCGCTGATTTATGCGGAGATTGTCGATCGTCGATCTCAATCGCTGCAAAATCGGACGGATATTCTCTCGGTGCTGATGATGGCACGAGACGAGCAAGGCGAATCGATGAGCGATCAAGAATTGCGCGATCAGTTGATGACTTTGCTGCTTTTGGGGCATGAAACCACGGCATCGGGCTTGACTTGGGCGTTTTATTGGTTGCATCGGCATCCAGAGTCGCTCGATCGCTTACGCCAAGAATTGGACCAGTTGGGTGAAAATCCTGATCCGGTCGCACTTTCGCAAGCTCCGTATTTGACCGCGGTGTGCAAGGAGGCGCTGCGGGTTTATCCGATCGCATTAATCTCACAGCCGCGCAAGGTGAAGCGCACGATCGAGATCGAAGGCTTTACCTACGAGGCGGGAACGGTTTTGATCCCGTCTATTTATCTCGCGCATCGACGGGCGAAAACCTACGAACAAGCGGATCAGTTTAAGCCCGATCGCTTTTTGAACCAGAAGTTTTCAGCCTACGAGTATTTGCCGTTTGGTGGGGGTAGTCGGAGCTGCGTCGGGATGGCGCTTTCATTGTTTGAGATGAAGCTAGTGTTGGCAACGGTGCTATCTTGGTACGAATTTGAAACGAATCTCGATCGTGCGGTTCGTCCTGCTCGTCGTGGAATTACCTTTGTTCCGCCGGATACGTTTCGATTGAAAGTGGTGAGCGATCGAGCAACAATTCCCGAACTCATTCACAATCCTTAACAAAAAAGGCAGAAATGCTTCACTTCATTACAGATTACAAAGGGTGAATCCCTAAGTGCCTTAAGATCGGCTAAATGATTGCCGACGTTTGGAACGATTGTTATGCCTGCGATCCAGTATCAGCTTCAGTCACAGCTTGATTCTCAAGATCTTTACCAATTTCTTCTCAGATGTAAACAATCTATCTCTCAAAGCGTTGATTATTGTATTGCCAGCATTTCTATAGCGGTTGAAGAAATTGATCTCCTTGCTGTTTTAGAAACATTGGTGGAACCGAATCAAAAGCATTTTTATTTTGAGAATAGTGGCTCAGTTTTAGCGTTTGATACGGCATTAGAATTTCAGGCTGAAGGCAGCGATCGCTTTACCAAAATCAAAGAATCGATTCAAACTACGTTAAGCAAAACGCATCAAATCGGAGCGCTCGGTACCGAATTTTCTGGGGCGCATTTTTTTTGCAACTTTACCTTTTTCGATCGCACAACCGATTCGTTGTTTCCGGCTTCCAGCGTGTTTCTTCCAGCGTGGCAGATCTCGCGAGTTCGAGACCAATCAACGATCGTGGCAAATCTAAAAATTTCAGATTCTCTCGATCTAAACACTGCTGTCGATCGCACGCTACAAACGATTCAGCAAATTCGATCGATTAAACATAATGTGATTCGTTTAGCAATTGATTCACCGAAACCTTTTTTCAAACAGCAATCGGTTTCGCATTCTGGTCACTATCAAAAATCTGTAACCGCAGCATTAAAACTGATTCATTCACAGCATTTCAATAAAATTGTTTTAGCTGATGCTTTAGATGTCACTTCGCCATTACCATTTAATCTTGTTTCATCATTAAGCAATTTACGATCGCGGTATCCCAACTGCTACATTTTTTCTGCTAGCAACGGCAAGAATGCAACATTTATCGGTGCAAGTCCAGAACGACTGGTCAAAATACAGCACGATCGCTTATTCACAGAAGCGCTAGCAGGTTCAGTTCCTCGTGGCAAGACGCGCTCTGAAGATGCTCGACTTGCAGCAACGTTACTCAATGGGCGCAAAGAAAAGTGGGAACATCAAGTCGTCGTAGACTCGATCGCACAGCACTTAAGAAATCTAAATTTAACGCCTCAATTTTCACCACCGCGATTGCTGCAATTACCCAACATTCAGCATTTGCAAACTCCGATTCGTGCCGTGATTAAATCCGATTTGCATTTACTCGATGCGGTTTCAGAGCTTCATCCGACTCCCGCTGTTGCAGGTGCGCCAAAGTCGATCGCTTGTGAACATCTACGATCGTTTGAAGCGTTTGAGAGATCGTGGTACGCGGCTCCGATTGGTTGGATGGATCATCACGGCAATGGTGAATTTGCAGTAGGAATACGATCGGCAATTTTGCAAGGAAATCACGCTCGGCTCTTCGCAGGCGCGGGAATTGTGTCAGGATCAGATCCAGACAAGGAATTCGCTGAAGTTCAACTCAAACTGCAAGCTTTACTGAACGCCATTGTATGAACACTCCTTTAAGCAAAGTTCCACCTTTGGAAAACGGCGATCGTTTATCTCGCCCAGAGTTTGAGCGTAGATATGCCGCTGATCCACACATCAAAAAAGCTGAATTAATCGAAGGAACTGTTTACGTGGCTTCTCCTTTACGACATAGACAACATGGCAAACCTCACAGCCGAATTCAAACTTGGATTGGGTTTTATCAGGCGATGACTCCTGGAATTGATCTCAGCACTGAACCTATAGTCCGAATGGATCTTGATAATGAGCCGCAGCCTGATGTTGTGTTGTTTTTTGAACGGGGTGGAGGAATCACAATCGCTGGAGATGGATATTTAGAGGGTGCCCCGGAGTTGGTAATTGAAATTGCAGGGAGCAGCGCCGCGATCGATGCCGGAACTAAAAAGCAAGTCTATCGACGCAACGGAATTCAGGAATACATTCTCTGGCAGTCTTATGAGAATCGATTAGATTGGTTTCAATTGGTTGAAGGGGAGTATCAACTGCTGTTACCGGATGAAGCAGGTGTCATTCGCTCTCAAGCCTAGATTATGGTTGAGCGTGGATGATTTACTAAGCTACAACATGACGAAGGTACTAGAAACCGTTCAGGCAGGAATACGATCGCCAGAACATCAAGCTTTTATTGAAGCGCGACAATGAATTTAGATTTTCGCAATGTGAATACGCTCTGGGCTTCGGTGCTGGTCGAGACGTTAGTGCGATCGGGTTTAAAAACTGCGATCGTGTGTCCCGGTTCTCGATCGACTCCGTTAACGGTTGCTTTTGCAAGACATCCAGAAATTGAAGCGATTCCTGTTTTAGATGAGCGATCGGCTTCTTTTTTTGCATTAGGAATTGCTCGAAGAACTCATAATCCTGTTGTTTTAGTTTGTACTTCTGGATCGGCAGGAGCGAATTTTTTTCCAGCAGTGGTGGAGGCGCGAGAAAGTCGAGTTCCTTTATTGATCCTGACGGCAGATCGCCCGCCTGAGTTGAGAAATTGCAATGCGGGACAAGCGATCGATCAACAAAAACTATTCGGTTCGTATGTGAATTTCTACAGCGAAATTGCAATTCCTTCAACCGAATTATCAATGCTGCGGTATTTGCGACAGACAATGCTGAACGCAATGCAGCAGACACATTATCCGATCTCTGGAGTGGTGCATTTAAATTTGCCATTTCGAGAGCCGTTAGCTCCGATCGAGCAGTCTGGAATATCGATCGACGTTCCAAATGATTTTTTCAACCACATTCAGCCAATCTCAAAGTCCCCCAATTTTGGGGGACTTAGGGGGCAAATCAACCCCGCAACCCAACGAGGAATCATCATCGCCGGAGTCGCCCAGCCGGAGTCACCGAAACAGTATTGTGAAGCGATCGCTAATCTTGCCAAATCGCTCTCGATGCCCGTTCTCGCTGAAGCACTTTCACCCGTCCGAAACAATGTAAGTCTCAATCCGTATCTCATTTCCACTTACGATACGATTCTGAGAAACAAAGATTTAGCTGAACAACTCGCGCCTGAAGTGGTAATCCGAATCGGTGAAACGCCGACGAGTAAAGAACTTCGACTATGGTTGGATAGAATTCAACCGATTCAATATGTGATTGATCCAAGCGATCGTAGTCTTGATCCAATCCACGGAAAAACGATCCATATTCAAAGCGAGATCGAATCATTTACCTCTGATCGAGTGCTTGAACCTTCTAATTTTCTGCACGATTGGCTAGAGGCAGAATCGAAAATGAGATACAAGATCGATCAATCTCTCACACAAGAAACAACATTGTTTGAAGGCAAAGCGTCCTGGATTTTGTCACAGTTTCTTCCGCCTGAAACTCCATTGTTCATTTCCAGCAGTATGCCTGTGCGCGATGCTGAATACTTCTGGAAACCAAACGATTTGAACATTCGACCTTTCTTTAATCGAGGTGCAAATGGCATTGATGGAACACTTTCGACTGCTTTAGGAATTTCTCATGATCAACAAGCAGTGATGCTGACAGGAGATTTAGCACTGTTACATGATACGAATGGTTTTTTAATTCGATCGCACTTCAGAGGGCATTTAACGATCGTTCTAATCAACAACAACGGTGGCGGAATCTTTGGAATGTTACCGATCGCGCCATTTGATCCCCCATTTGAAGAATTCTTTTCAACTCCGCAAAACATTGACTTCTCTAAACTCTGTCAAACTTATGATGTAAAACATGAAATCATCGAAAGCTGGGAGCAATTGCGCGATCGCATTAACCCGCTTCCATCCGAGGGCATTCGGGTACTTGAATTAAACACCGATCGCTATCATGATGCAAACTGGCGCAAAACGAACTTAAAGAAATTCGCGAACCTACTATGACAGTTGACTGGACAAGCGTAAAAGACTACGAAGACATTCTCTATCACAAAGCCGACGGTATCGCCAAAATCACGATCAATCGTCCCCACAAGCGAAACGCCTTTCGTCCCAAAACGATCGTTGAACTGTATGATGCGTTCGCTAATGCTCGTGAAGATAGTCGCATCGGAGTAATCCTACTCACAGGTGCAGGTCCTCATACTGATGGCAAATATGCCTTCTGTTCGGGCGGAGATCAAAGCGTTCGGGGTCATGCGGGCTATGTCGATGAAGCAGGTGTGCCGCGATTGAATGTACTCGATCTGCAACGATTGATCCGATCGATGCCGAAAGCGATCATTGCTCTTGTTGCGGGATATGCGATCGGGGGCGGTCATGTGTTGCATCTACTGTGTGATTTAACGATCGCAGCAGACAATGCTATTTTTGGGCAAACTGGGCCGAAAGTGGGAAGCTTCGACGGTGGATTTGGGGCGAGCTACATGGCGCGGATTGTGGGGCAAAAAAAAGCGCGGGAAATCTGGTATCTCTGCCGTCAGTACAACGCTCAGGAAGCCTTAGACATGGGATTAGTAAATACTGTGGTTCCGGTGGATCAACTCGAAGCAGAAGGCATTCAGTGGGCGCAAGAAATCTTGGAAAAAAGCCCGATCGCAATTCGCTGTCTCAAGGCTGCATTCAACGCTGATTGTGATGGACAAGCTGGACTACAAGAACTCGCTGGAAACGCCACAATGCTCTACTACATGACCGAAGAAGGCTCGGAAGGCAAGCAAGCCTTTCTCGAAAAACGTAAGCCCGATTTTCGGAAATATCCCTGGTTGCCTTGAGTGTTTCAATCAGAGTGCTTCACTCCTGAACTGTGACTGCTGGATCATCATCGATCGACAACAGAAACTGAATCAAATCGCTTTCCTGTTGTGGTGTATATCCGGCAGTTTGATCGACCCAATAAGCATGACCGCTTCCATCACTATTGCTGAGTTGTAGGTCAGGATTTGCGCGATTCGCATTTACTGCGATCGCTCTTAAATCTCGATCGACTAACACTCGCAGACTTGCTTCTGGATCAGGTGCAATTCGCTGCATCCAAGTGCCTGCAAGTCCCATTTCATCCGGTTTCACGACGGTATAAGTTCCATCGGTTTGAGGCGCGATCGCAGTGCTACTTGCCGCAACACCGCCATCATGGAGATAAGGTGCAGTCACCGCTAAACCGACTAAGCTTGGAACTTTGTAGCCTCCCGTCGGGGGATCGATCGCGTAAGCGGCTTGGCGAGTTTCGAGCGGTGCAGTGTTTACAGGCACAGTGATCATCGACGGATCGACGGGCAACGGCACAGGAGTATTCGGTAGATAGGTTTGAGGTTCCCCAAAGATCCGAGGGAAATTTGCTAAAGCGACAGCACGAGAAGGCTGTGATTTGATCTCATCCTCTGCAATCACAGCATGGTTCGTAAAATACCGCCCGACATGACAACTCGTGCAGTTTGCTTGTTGAAAGACCTTTGCGCCTCGATTCAGGGTATTGATGTCGATCTTAGGTGTCGCAGGCGGAGCCAGAGTATTTTGAAATGCAGACATTGCATTCAGTTGCTCTCCAGCTTTGTACCCTGGCGAACTCGCCATAAAGCCATCTAAGATAAACAGTGAACCTTGCGGAAATCCAGGCGCTTTAATCACTTCATTGAGCGCAGCTTCTCTGGGAGTCGGATCTACCGATTGTAAAAAGCTGGAAGGTTTGACGCTGCTAGGCAGTCGAAAACGTAGATCGGCAGATTTTTGCAGCAGCACACCGAGATAGGTCTCTTTATCAATCCCCAAAAGTTTCTCGCTAGCGTTTGCTCCTGTCGTTGGGTCAGAATTTGTAGCGTGAACATTGTTGTTGAGCGTGGTTAAGCCGTGAAACCAACCGATCGCAGAAAATCCGCTCCATCCATAAGGATATGCCTCGAAGGTATAAGACGAAGGATTTTGAGAAGGATTGTTCTTGTTGTCTCCGGTGGAATCAAAGTTACCAGGCGACCAAGCGAGAAACTGGGCATCTACCGCGTTCTCTAATGCTTCTGGATCAGGAAGCTTTGATGTTTGTCCCGCTGCATTGATATAACTTAGGCTTTTTGCACTCGCGGGAATCGTGGTCGGATCTACACCTGTTTGGCGAAACATTGCCGCTGAATTCGTCCCAAACGCTTGTAGTAAACCAGAATCTAGGTCGGTGTTCGGCGCACCTTCAATGATTTTCCCCGATTTCAAATCGACTGCGGCATGACACAACGCACAGGTTAATCCGACGCGCAGTTTTGCACCCGACTTCACAACCTGCATTCCCAACGGCAAGAGTGATCCGGCGGCAACATCCAGTCCAGTATCGACCTTTGTTCCTGCTTTAAATTGTTTTCCGCCGATCGACAAATCTTTTGCGATCGGGATTTGTAAATTCGTCGTTGCTTTACCTTTGAGTGCAAGAATTGCTTGACTCACACTGACTAAATTAATCGGGCCATCAATTGCCCCCAGAACATCGGTGAAGAAGTATTCATTGCCGAAAGTTTCCCGATAAAAGCTATCACGACCCAGTTTGATCAAGTCTTCGTTAACCTCGATCGCGCCATTTTCCGGTGCAAGGTACGATCGCCCCGATTCAGTCTGTAGTAGGTTCTTCGCTTCAGCTTTGCTCACAGGCTGCCCCAACACATCATAGGAGCCAACTTCTTGAACCGTCGGCTGAAATGCAACAATACTCTCAAATTTGGGCGGGCGAGTCGGTAGAGCAAGCTGCAAACTATAGCCCAAAATACCAACCAGCAGCAGGATCAAAATGATGAACGTCGATCGTGGAATAGCTTTCATACCTTGCACCAGAAATGCTCTCTAATCGATAGCTAAAAGCAAGTCAGCCTACCTACGCCAAAAGGGAGATTGATCACGATAAAGTCCACTGAAGAAGCAAAATGCTTTATCTCCAGTGGACTTGATAGACTTCTAAGCTTTAGTCTTTATTGACCAAACGCATCTTTGATTCCTTCAACTGCCTTTTTCACAGCGCCCATGTTGTTATCGATCGCATCCTTAGTCCGAGAAGCATCTTCATCTGCGCGCTTCTGGATCGTTCCTGCATCGTCCTTTGCTTTCCGCGCAGCAGTGCTATCTCCATCGGTTGAATTATCAACCTTGCTGGAATTGCTTCTTGCAGCGTCTTTCACGGTATCTCTCGCTTTTTCTACAATGCCTTTAGAGGCATCTTCGGTTGCTTGTGCTGCTTTGTTAGCATTGGCAAAAAAGATTGGAGCCGCATTCGCATTCGGAGTTGAGAACCACAGCGATGCCATCGTTAAGACAGCAAACAGCCCGGTCATTAAACGCTTTACAAAATAGTTCGGTTTCATAGAATACAGTCTCCGTAAAAATTAACCTCTTACGTTTTACTCGAATGGACTGATCCAACAAATCGCTCTACCGATAGAAGTTCCTGTATCGCAGGACTTAGTTTGGAATCGATTCGCTATGTGATGTCGGAGCCGTCACAGTGCAATAAATTCCAATTAGAACAATGAAAAACGCGATCGCGCTTCGCATCTGGATCATTTGCCCAAATAAGAGCATTGCCAACCCCGCAGCAATGATCGGAGCAGCTAAAAGTGCTACAGAAATCAATCCGGCTGAGAATTGCTTCAAACTATACGTTAACAATCCATGTCCGGTAACTTGAGTAATCAATGCGGCGGCAAGTACAGCCAAGCCACTTTCCCACGAGGGCGGAAGAATTGATGAGCCGCTCCACAGCACTGTAGGTAACACTAAAACAGCCGCGATCGCACATTCGCTCATCGTGATTGTAGACGTTGAAAGTCGAGTCCGTAACTGTTCGACAATCAGCATTTCGATCGCAATAAACACTGCCGCGCCGAGTGCAGCAACATCGCCCAAAATCGTTTCCCTTGCCAAACTTAAATCTCCTGCTCCAATTGCGATCGCGCCACCTAATGCAATGACTAATCCAATCCAAAATTGGGAACTAAATCGCTGACCTAAAAACAACCAACCGCCGAGCGTGGTGAAGATCGGCATCATGTGAGTGAGCAACGTCGCGGTTGCCACCTGAGTATGCGCGAGCGCCCAAGCCAATGACACGACAAATCCCGCAAAACTTGCCCCAGCAGCAGTGAGCAACCCTACTTCACGCCAACTCATTTGATTTGTCGCCTTCTCTTTCCTAGGTGCAATTGCTCGAATACTATTCCAAATCGCAAATACGATCGCAGCAATCGCGACTCGGTTAAAAGCAACTTGTTTCGCAGTCATTTCTTGAGTCGCGATCGTCATAAAAATCGAACCACTTGCCAGCGCAAACAACGCGAAACCAAGCATAAAAGCGGCTAAAATCGATTGAAGAGTAATGTTCTGAAGCCAAGATGAGCGCTCGATCGAATCAGTTTGCGGTTGGGTCATAAGTCTAAAGAATTGTGGCTGCGATCCGCCTGAGAGTTAGCTCATTTGCTACGATCGCATCTTTCAAAGTATATTTCTTGCAAGCTGAAATCAATCGGCTTTAAAAATCCGCCTTAGGGCGCATTGTCTACTCTAGCCTACGTCGTAAGATAGATGCTGCTACAAACTGGGCTGAGTTTGATATGAATGATCGCGGTTTTAAGCGGAATTGGTTTCCACTCCTTTTGGGCGCGGGCGTTCTTGTATTTGCCCACTACACAGCGTTGCTATTTCGGATATACCCAGCCGTTTCGCTGTGGTTTCCACCGTCGGGAGTGGCGATCGCGTTAGCCATTTGGTTTGGTCCCCCTGCCGCGATTGTGACCGGAATCGTTTCTACACTCGTTGCGCCGATTTGGGGCATTCAGGGCTGGATGCAGTGGGTAGGCTGGGCAGATGCGATCGAACCCTTGATCGCATGGTGGCTGTATCGTCGATTTTGGCAGCGATCTCTCTTACTCAATCGCTTAAAAGATGTGAGTGCCTTTCTCTTAAGTGCGCCTGTTCTTGCTTGTGCGAGTTCTGCGATCGTCGGTAGTTTAATCTTAGCGACGATTGGCAAAATGTCTTGGCAAAGCGTAGGAAACTCAATTCTACCCTGGTGGCTAGGAAATGCGATCGGGACGATGGTAATTGCTCCGATCGCGCTATTAACATTGACTCCGATTTTGCAGCGATGGAACTGGCTTTCGGAATCTCCGAGTACTCCTGTTATCCAACCGGATTCGCCCCGTATGCGGGCTGAAAAGATCGCAATTATTAGTTTATGTATTGCAATCGCGCTGTTGAGCGTTGCCCAAACGAGTCGGGGTGGCTTTGCGTTTCAGCAATTTTCGTTTCTCAATTTTGTGCCGCTCCTTTGGGCAGCAATGCGATTTGGAGCGGTGGGTGGTGCAGGCACGGCAAGCTTTTGTGTGATTGCAGCATTGTTCAGCTATGTGCTGAAATATCCCCATATGTTGAGCTTGTCAGAGTTTCCGGTTGATGTAGGGGTGCTAACGGTTCATAAACTTAGTCTATTAATGCAATGTGTGATTGGTTTATTAACTGGAACTGCGGTCACTCAGCAAACCCAGGCACAAGTCAAACTTGCAATTTCTCAAGTGCAAATTGCAGAATATGAAGCGCGATCGCGCTTAAACGAGATTTTAGAACACACCAATCAAGCATTGGCACAGACGAATGCTCAATTGAAGCAAACCAATCGCGAAAAAGATGAACTATTACTGCGAGAGCAATCCGCACGATCGCAAGCTGAAGCTGCAAACCGAATCAAAGATGAATTTCTAGCAGTGGTTTCCCACGAACTCCGAACCCCATTGAATCCGATTCTGGGTTGGTCAAGGTTATTGCTTGGGGGCAAGCTCGATCCGGTCGCAACACATAAGGCACTTGAAACCATTGATCGCAATGCTAAACTGCAATCGCAATTGATCGAAGACTTGCTAGATGTCTCTCGAATTCTGCGCGGTAAGCTAGTGCTGCGGAAGATTGAGCTTGATGTTGGATTAGTCATTCGATCCGCGATCGAGACAGTGCGACTCTCCGCAGAAGCAAAAGAGATTCCTATTACGTTTGTCTCTCCAAGTTCAGAGCCTAGAATCCTAGTTCACGGTGATCCGAATCGATTGCAGCAAGTCATGGTGAATCTGCTGACCAATGCGATTAAGTTTACGCCGCAGAATGGACAAGTCACGATCGCATTAGAACATGGCTCAGAGTTTGTCCAAATCAGCGTGAGTGACACTGGGAAAGGCATTCATCCAGACTTTTTACCGTATGTGTTTGAGCGATTTCGGCAGGAGGATAGTGGAACGACTCGAAACTTTGGTGGATTGGGTTTAGGATTAGCGATCGTGCGTCATTTGGTCGAACTGCATCACGGCGAGATTGAAGCAAAAAGCGATGGCGTGAATTGCGGAGCTACCTTTATCGTAAAGCTTCCTCCTGCGAACTTTAACGCTAAAGTTCTACTTCCCGAAGCGACTTCAACGGCTCCTCAAGCGACAGGGGTTTTGAAGAGTCGAAAGATTTTGATCGTGGATGATGACGCAGATACCAGAGAATTATTGCAGTATATTCTGGAGACTGAGCAAGCGAGTGTTTCGCTCAGTGCATCTGCTCAAGATGCAATCGCTCAACTCCAGGCATTTGTTCCAGATTTGATTATTAGTGACATTAGTATGCCTGAGATGGATGGCTATCGTTTTATTCAGTACATTCGCACTGCACAATCTAACCGCCGCATTCCTGCGATCGCACTCACTGCAAATGCCAGAGAAGAAGATCGACTGAGTGCGATCGCTGCTGGGTTTGATAGTCATGTTGCAAAGCCGATTGTGATTGAGGTTCTATTTGCTGAGATTAGAAAGCTATTTCAATTCTCGCATCCTGTTTCTTCGCAATCGCGTTAGAGGATAGTTTTTTCAGCACAAATCAGAGGAGTGGGAACGTGATCCCTCTTACGCTGGGCATCTTTGACCGATGCTATCCCATTAGATATTGATCTAACTCATGCTCATCTCGGTCGAACTATTCTGCCCAATGGTGCTTCTTCTGATCACTAACATCTTTATGCTGGTTTTCTCAAGGCTAGTGCAATAAAGGTGTAGTGCTTTTCATACCAAGAAACCGTTGTTTCAGTACAAGCTGGAACCTCGTTGTTGTGATTTAAGAGAAAACCGTGAGTTTTCGCAATCTCGATCGCGGATTCAATTTCCACTTGCGAGAAGACTGTCCAAGCTAGTCCAAAGGGCTGAATTGATTGATCGATCGAAATTTTCGTTTGCCAATAATCAGTGGTTACAAACAGTAGTCCACCTGGTTTAAGCAGTCGATAAGCTTCACGGAAAAAAGCATTCAGATTAACCCCGTGTTCAATCACAGAAATACTGACAGCAACATCAAAAGAACTATCCGAAAAGGAAGTTGCGGTCAAGTCCCCCTGATAAAGCTGATAGGCTCCGTCAACGGTTGGTTTGATCGTTAGATCAATGCCGTGTAGAGCCCGAAAACCCAGCGCTGCTAAAAGCTCAAGCGTACAACAGTCACCACAGCCTAAATCGAGAATTTTGGATTGTCGATCGACATTAGGCGCTTGTAAAAGTTGGGCAAGCAACCACTGATCCCAATTCTTCTGAATCGTAATGTGGGTGGGCAAACTTGACTGTTGCAAAGCTTGGGTTGCTGTTTCAATTTCTGTCCAATTCTGTAGTACTTGAATCATCAGGTAAATCTTCCTTTTGCAAGCTCATTTCATCCAATCGCTTGTTCTTTCGACATCTGCCGCATGATAGATGCTTTTGCATTGTTGAATAGAATACTAATCTTTGTTGGTGTCAACCTGTAATTTCTTTGTGATTGGATTTAGTGATTAAAGGCGATGTGCAACTTTCACACTTGAATCTGTTTATCTCAATGACGAAGTGCTGAACCTCAACGGCGATGCTTTTTGTCTCAATGGCGAAGTGTTGAATCTCAATGACGAAGTGCTGAACCTCAACGGCGAGTCTGTATTATCTCAATGACGAAGTGCTGAACCTCAACGGCGATGCTTTTTGTCTCAACGGCGAAGTGCTGAATCTCAGCAACAAAGCGCTGAACCTCAACGGCGAGTCTGTATTATCTCAATGACGAAGTGCTGAACCTCAACGACGATGCTTTTTGTCCCAATGACGAAGCGCTGAATCTCAGTGACAAAGCGCTGAACCTCAACCTATTAAAGTTGCACATCACCTGATTAAGAGAATACATTCGTATTTCTAATAAATTTAGAAGCCAAAACTGAGGCGATCGGGCAAATTGACTTGATGCGCTTCGAGCAGGGACGGAACTTCAAGACGATCGAATAATTGCTCGATCACAATCTCTGGTACAGGGGCGGGACGTTGAGCATTTTGCTGAAGTACCGTTTGCCAAGGAACTTCGACATAGACAATCCGAATCCGGGCACGATACGAAGCAAACAAATCAATTAAGCCCGATCGAAGCTGGTGAGAAATGTTCGTTGCATTCCAAATAAACGAAGTCTGCAACCGCAATTTCTCTTTCGCTTCTCGCCTTGCCGCTTGAATCACAACGCTCTGATCGCCTTCAGGAGAAACATTCAGGTCTTGCCGAAGTCGATCGAGTGAAATCACGGGATAGTCTTGAGCATGATGCTCAATCCAATGGTCTTTTCCGGCTCCCGGTAAGCCTGACATGAGAATCACTTCACAACAAGTATCATCAAACGCAGCATAGTCAAGATTACCCTCTTCTTTGCGGAAGTAAATGAATCGGCTATGATCCGACGCAAACGATCGCGGTTGTTGCCAACATTCATTCTCCTGACAAAACTCACGAAAGAATGCGATCGTATCGAGCAATCTAGCTTGATCGGCACAGATCCGCCCGCGCGCGTCCCCTTCTGCCATTAGTGCTAACCAATCACAGCGACTCGCATAGCTTGCTGCAATTACAGCCCGTTGTGGATTCGGCTTATCCCAAAACCAAATCGGCAAGCTCCCTAATTGCACGATCGACACGATCGCTTCTCGAATCGCAAACGGTGCATCCAAGTCACGCAAAATGCGACGAGTAAGTTTTGCGCCTTGCCGCACGTGCCCTTTACTCGTCAGCCGTCCTTCTACAGTCTGTGTTGCTTGTGGCTTCGCGACATCATGCAGTAAAGCGGCTGCAAATAGAATCGATTGTTCCACGCGAGAAAGGTGCTGCCATGTGGAAAGGGAAACGAGTGCTTCACAGACAAGCTTTGTATGAGTGAGAACATCACCCTCAGCATGGTAAATCGGATCTTGAGGACAAGCGGCAAGCGATCGCAGCCATTTAAACCGAGAAGTTAAGGTCGTCCAATCGATCGCTTGATTTACTTCTGGACAGCCTGGAAATGTCCAAGATAAATTCGTGTTCATAGTAATTGATGAATGATGGAATAGCAAACAGATCAACATCTGTCTGTAATTGATTCGGAATAATCGGACGACTGAGCCAATGGCTTCTCGATTGCAGAATGGTGGTCAAGAAATCAGCCCGTGCATACTTGTCCCGCTCTATCGTCCAGTCATCTGGCTCCCTTCATCAATTCACTAGAAGTGAGCGACGGGGGTAAGTCTGGATATAATGAAACGAGTTTTTTATGGGATGGTGAGCAGTAAAAAACCCGTTCCACCATCTTTTTCTACCTAATTTAATTTTTGAATACGTCTAAACAATTGACTCCTCTTATGCAAGTTCAGTCTTCATTAACTTGGCAGACCCTGATTAAGTTATTGTTCCGAATGATCGGGATATTCATCGTCTCTGCCTTGTTGACTTACGGGCATATTGTAGGGCAGGCGCAGTTTGCTACTCAAGAACAGCTTCAGAAATACGTCATTGAGCGGGGCAAGCGCGAGGAAGCAATTTTTCAGCTCGCCGCCGATCGCCACATTTTGCTCAAGCAAGCCTTTGCCACTGTCGCTGCCCAGCCCGCTGAAACCCTAACACCGCTATTTGCCTGGTCAGATGGCACCCATCGCAATTTTCCAGAACACCAGGATCTGCACCAGTTTGAGAGTGAGTCAAAGTCATCTGTTTTTGTGGGGCGAGATGTTCCTCTAAGTTCAACGCTCTACCGTCAAATTCGGCGGTTTGAACAGTTGCTCTTGCAGTATGCACCCGCATGGCGTGATCGCTTCGTTAATACTTGGATTGTGTCGCCAGAAAACGTCGCTGTCACTTACTGGCCTGAGATACCCGGCCCGTTGATGGTCGCAGGTGATTTTGATGTCCACAATGAAAAGTTTTTCTACCTATCTGACCGAAACCATGACCCACAGCGGCAAACAACGTGGACTGATGCTTATCAAGACCCAGCCAGCCCTGATTGGATTGTTTCGGTAGTCACGCCGATCGACGATGCTACGGGACAGCATATTGCCAGCATTGGCAACGATATTGTGTTGAACAGTTTGATCGAACGCACCAACGCCGATCGTTTAGCAGGAACCTATAACTTGATTGTGCGAGAGGATGGCAATTTGATTGCTCATCCCGATTTTACGTCCCAAATTGCGGCAAAGCGCGGAACGTTAAAGGTTCAAGATCTGGCTGATGCCCATCTCAGTCGGATTTTTACTTTGATTCAGTCTGGAAATGATGCCGACGGGACTGGAAACGGTGCGCGAGTGATTGAGAACGTTCGCGATCGCGAATACATCACGTTTACTCGGCTAGCGGGGCCCAACTGGTATTTTGCGACAGTCTATCCCCAATCCCTCATGCAGGGTAGCGCTTGGAGCGCAGCACAATTCGTTTTGCTCTCTGGCGGAATTGCGCTATTGGTAGAGATGGTGCTGATCTACCGTACCTTGAGCACTCAAGTCACCCAACCGCTGGCTCAACTTCTGCAATCAACGCAACAGTTAACTGAGGGCAATTTCGAGGTGCAGTTGCCAGCCTTGAGACAGGACGAGATCGGTCAACTGTCGATCGCATTTATCCAAATGTCAGACACACTAAAAGACCTGTTTGTCACCCTAGAGAATCGGGTTGCTCAGCGGACAGTTGAGCTAGAAGCTGCCAATCAAGAGCTTCAGCGATTATCGCGTCTAGACGGGCTAACTCAGGTTGCGAACCGACGGTATTTTGACGAGTACCTAGCTCAAGAATGGCTGCAGCTACGGCGGGAACAGCAACCGCTGGGGCTGATTCTCTGCGATGTTGACTTTTTCAAACAGTACAATGACTGTTACGGTCACCTGATAGGAGATGACTGTTTGCAGCGCGTGGCACAGCAGCTCAAACTCGCAGTTGCTCGTCCTGTCGATCTGGTTGCACGCTACGGTGGCGAAGAGTTTGCCGTGATTTTACCCAACACCCCGCTGGATGGGGTCGTTACTGTTGCCCAAAAAATTCAATCCCAAATTCGGCAAGCCCAGATCCAGCATTCTGGCTCTAAAATTAGCCAATTTGTGACGTTGAGCTTGGGCGTTGTCAGTTTCATACCCAATTCAGAAAAAACCTTTGTATCGCTGGTTAAGCAGGCTGACGAAGCGCTCTACCTGGCAAAACAGCAGGGGCGCGATCGACTACAGGTGGCGCGTCATTCACATTCAATCTCTGGCGTTGAAGCAAGGGACTAACCCCCAATGTTTCAGTCTATGGAGCTAAGGGGAGTCGAACCCCTGACCTTCTCAATGCCATTGAGTAATGTCTGTACCCACAGAGCTTATGCAGAAGAAGTTTCAGCGGTCGCAATAACAGCAGTACCAATTTCGTACCAACTAAAAAAGCAGGGAATTAGGACTCGTTTCTTATTTATTATTATCCTTCTTCTTTAAATGGTAACTTTGGTAACTCTAGTAACTTATAAGGAAAAGTCCATACACATCAGGGGTTTCAGAAGTTACTATTTTTTTCAAGATATAGTAACTTTGAATAACTAACTTGGTAACTTCCCCCAGACTGGGCAGAATTCCCCGCCCAAAGCGAAACCCCGTCGATCGCGCCCTGGGTGAGAGGTCGATCGACGGGATGAGTAAAATTGAGCAGTAAAAAGCCGATCGCGGTTGCTCGGATGGAAAGAGCGCGATCGGCTAGAAAAATACTTAGGTATTAATTATGTTTCAAAAAGGTTTTGGCAGGAAGCCCGACATTTTCCCATTGAAAATCTACACAGAGCCATCCTATTTAGAGGGGCAGATTCGGCTTTGTCTGGGGCATGTCGAGACGGATAAAGCAGTGATCGTGGAAACGTACCTTCCAGACGAAATCGCCAAAGCAGAGCGAAAATTCAGAGCGTGGCTAGTGCAGCATCCGAAAGCGGTCAGTTTGAACGACATTGAGAACTGGTCGCTCTCGAAGATGGGCAAAATCCCCAGCGGTGTAAAAATGTCTCGATCCACAAAGGAGATGAAACCGCCATCCTCGGAACCTCTCATCTTTTCAGTGTTAACGGCTCAAACGCCTCTCTGAGCCTACACCCCACCAAACACGATCGCGCTTCTCCATTACCGTTTTGGGCGCAACCAGAAGCGCGATCGTATTTTCTATCCTTTCTCCAGTCGATCGACTCTCCAACCGCTAGGCTGATTTGAATCTTCTTTCAGCACCAAATTAAAACGCGCCAGCCCAGCGACGATCGAGTTCCAGTCTGAATCGATGCCGTAGTAACTTGCGAGTAATTTCAGAGCCGCTTCCTTGTTATGGTTAAACTCAAGTGTTACTCTGATCTTGTTTGTCCTTTTTCGCCTTCAGATACGCCCGAAACTCCTCCTCTTCCTTTAGAATTGCTGCCACTTCATTCAGAACCCGATCTTTTTCTGAGTCTGAGAGCTTGAAATCTTCCTGTGAGGATTCGTTTGTAGAGTTCATCTTTCCCTTTTTATAGTCTTCACTGTTGGAGATCGCTTCAACCGCCTAATTAATTGCTAATCAATCGTGATTGATCTAGGTTCAGTATTCACACTGAACTTACCGGGGCATGAGTAGTAGCAGATGCTGACTTGTAAATCGCTTCGATTTTCATTTGTGCTGATGAGCAATCTCGATCATGAGGACTGCTGGCGAATATACTACAGATTTTAAAGGCAACGAAAGAGCGATCTCTTCGGCCTTGACGCGGCTGCAATCCCCCTCGAGTGCCGCTACGATCGAGTGAGACTTGCTGACCCCGGATCATATCGAAATTGATCGATGGTTCCCTCCTGGATTTTGTCAATCACCTCTTCAATCACTTCCAGGGGTACGAGAAACCACTCTTTTGGCTTCACTGGCGTACCGAAGCGATCCTGCAATTCCAACTCCAAACGAACGCTGCTGAAAAACTTCTGAAGGAGTGCTTCAAGTCCTCTCCGGTTGATATTCGCCAGCTTGAAGATGGCGACGATTTCCACGTCCGCTAGCAGATAGGTCGAGTCTCTCTTCGCGTTGGCAATCCTCTTTTTTACGTCGCCTCCGGTCACGCCGATCTTGTGAATAATAGACCGGTGCTCTGCAATCAAGGGATGTTCTGATTTGCTCCTGAGCACATAAACATGACCGGTCGGCAAGTCATCCGCTGCTTCAGCGTCCGAAAAAAGTGGACCGAAATCTGGGTTGGTGATGCGGCGGCTGGTCTTGTCTTTGTTTAAGGCCCGCTGGAGCGATCGCAGGAGGAGATCACTCTCGGTGGCATTGTCATAAATCACCCGCAGTCTGCGGTCTGGACGACCATAGTCGCTGATAAATGGTTCGCCCATCTCGGCCACCACTACCTTCTGTCCATCAAGGATGAACAGGTCACCTTGATTGACCTCCGCATTGTCCTGGTACTTCAGGGTTTGCCGTTCCCCTGTCGCTAGCTGGCGTTGCACTTTGTCAAAGATGGGTTTGAAGTCATCGAAGTCTTTGCAGAGAGTCCGCTGCGCGATTTCCTCTGCAGCTTTGATTTCCTGGCGAGATCGCACATGGGTGAGCTGGGTAACGTCGTTGTCGGAGGTCACATCGACACCAAGGGAAGCCAGCAGCGCTTCATCGCTCAGGTCTTCTGCTTCTGTAGGCAGGCTGACATCATCGACCGGGTCTAACAGCCCGCGTGAGTCTAGCTGCTCCAGAACTGCACGACATTCCTCAGATTCTCGTAGGCGATCTAGCCTCACCGCATAGAGCCGCTCGAAGATATCGCTAGCCTCGCCGTGCTGGGGCAGTCTACCCTGTTCTTCCACAAACCGCTCGATCTCCTCAAAGCCTGCGATGATCCGCTCTTCTTTGGCGGAGCGCTGGCCGGATGGCTCAGGCTCTATATCCATGCCTAATTCGGCGAGCAATTCTAGATCGGCATCTGTTGTGTACTTAGGCATCTTTTTCCTCCTTCACTTTGCGTTGCAAGAAGGCAATCCCTTCTGCCATCCGTTTTTCCCAGGGGTCCACTGCCGTTAGGGAAGGCGGCTTTCCTTTCTCCTGTTTAAAACGAAGCGCTCGTTTTGCCAATTCCCGAGCTTCTTCTACTGTAAGGTTTACCCGCTTGGCGGCAATCACCGCCGCCACCTGCTTCAGCCGTTCTTCGCTCATGGACTTTGCCAGAATGGCATAGGCTTCGCCAAAGGGATTGATGCGGTCGATCAGATCCATGTCGAGGTCGGTCACCGACAGGGCAAACTGCCGTACCCCATCAATGAGGGCAGTGTTTTTCGCCCCCTCGCCGTCACCAAGATTCGGGGCAAACTGCCCGCCGCCCTCATTGCCGGTCTTTTTGGCCTGTTGGACAAGGTTGAGGGCAGCGATCGCGTGCTGGCGGACGGCTTCTTGATCCTCCTCATCTAGATTCGGGAACTTCTCTTTGACGATTTTGCCCATGCGAACCTGGGTCAATTCCTCGGGAACCAGTTCCTCATCGAACAGTCCGCGCTCGATCGTCGGTTTATCTTGAACAAAGGCAGTAATCAGTTCGGTCAAGTCCTTGCGGCAGATGCGCTCAGCCTCCTGACTTTTAGGTTCGGCTAGCCCCTTAATTTCCATCTGAATGAGGCCGCTCTCGGGATTGATGCCCACGTTACACTGACCCGGATCGTAGCCGCCTTCTCCGTAGTCAAAGCCGGGGGTGGGTTGATTGTCGGGGCGCTTGGGTTTGAACTCGAAGCGCGGCGCGAGTACCTGCTCCATCAGCAGGCTGGCGGCAATGGCTTTGAGGGTGTCGTTCACTGCTTCGGTGACGGCTGCTTCGGTGGCATCTGGTTCGGCGATGAGGTTGGTGAACCGGGCACGGGTCTTGCCAGGGGCATCACGGGTGGCTCGCCCGATGATCTGGACGATCTCCGTCAAGCTGGAGCGGTAGCCGATGGTCAGGGCGTGCTCGCACCAGATCCAATCGAAGCCTTCTTTCGCCATGCCAAGGGCGATGATGATATCGACGTGATCGCGGTTATTTTTTTGAGCAGAGTCTTTCAGGGCGGCGGCGACTTTATCGCGCTTGGCGGGGTCATCGTCTACCAGGTCGGCAATCTTGAGGATCGTGCCGTCGGGGATTTGCACGAGTTGAAACCCCGTTTGAGGATCGATGCCCTGCCATTCCCCTAGTTCCTCAATGATGTGTTCCACCTCACGGATTTTGTCCTTGGTGCTCTCGCGGGAGTTGACATTGGGAATGTGCAGGATGGTCTTCTCCTTGGGGTTTAGCACCTGCATGATTTCGTCGGTGTAGCTGCCCGCGTAGAAGTAGTAGCCGATGTCGAGCTGCTTGAGGTATTGGTAGCCGTTGAGCTGTTCGTAGTAGGTGTAGGTAACGGTATCGAATCGGGATTCGTCGTCTGGGTGCAGCACGGCTTCGGCATCGCCGCGAAAGTAGGAGCCGGTCATGGCGACGATGTGAGTTTTGTCGCGGGTCATGAGCTGGCGCATATGGTCGCCTAGCCTGTTGTCTGGGTTGGCGGAAACATGGTGAAATTCATCCACGGCGATCAGGCGATTGTCAAAGACTTCGATGCCAAACTTGTCTACGGCGAAGCGAAAGGTGGCGTGGGTGCAGACCAGCACCTTAGCATCGCTTTCCAAAAACTTCTGTACAGCGTTTACTTTGCCGCCATTGTCCCCTCCTGGTGCGTCGCAAAGGTTCCACTTGGGTTCGACATGCCAATCTGCCCAAAAGCCGAACTGGCTCAGCGGCTCATCGTGGAAGCTGGCCCCGATCGATTTTTCTGGCACGACGATGATCGCCTGCTTAAGTCCCTGGTTCTCCAGTTTGTCCAGGGCGATGAACATGAGTGCCCGGCTCTTGCCAGAGGCGGGGGGCGATTTGATTAGGAGATAGGGTTCGCCGCGCTTTTGGTAGGCGCGTTCCTGCATCGAGCGCATGCCGAGGCTATTTGGTCGCGTAGAAGTTCCATCCTTGGCGTAGGTGACGGAAACGGAGGGAACAGCGATGGGATTGCTCATGTATTGGAACCTTTGATTTTGCGCTTGGCAGGCTGTTTCGGCAAAGCCTGCCGTGTGGTCATTTTGGTATACAGCTCGAAGAGTTTTTCGAGTCGCTCTGTGTCATTTTTGAAGCGGCGACCGATGTAGATGCGTTCGAGCACTTCGTCGTTGCGATCGTGCGCTTCCCTAACCAGCGGAAACTCGGTGTCCATGCGATCAGGGTCGTACATATCGGCGATCGTAGCCGGGAAATAGTGCTCCCGCGCTAGCAGGATGTCTTCGGCGCAGCGGGTGAGGTCTGCTTTGTTTTGATCGGTGAGGGTGGGGACGGGGAAGGTGTTCCAGCCGAGGGTGTTGGAGTAGCGAAAGTCGGTTTTTAGCTTGCCGCAGACGGCGGCAATCCAGACTAAGTGAAGGCGTGAGGATAGAACTGAAAATTCGTGTGCGCTCGGATTGAGCAAACCAAATGCGCTGTTCGAGATAATACCTCTTTGAAAAAAACTGATAGGTAAGTAGTAACGCGCCTCTGAGGAATGACTTGGAACTACTAACACTATTTCTTCTCCAGTTTGCCTCACTTGCTGAAAAGCAAAAGGTTCAGATGCACCATCTTGAGTTAGTTTTTTCGTGCTTTGCAAACGCATTTCTCGAACTTTCGTAAACCTCTCTACAAATACTTCAATTGAGTAGGCATCATCTTTATCGTTTTCTGTCACCCAAATACAATATCTTTGTGTGCCTTGAATCGTTTCATGGGCACCTAAATATGGCAATAAGAACTTTTCTGCCCCATCTGAGGAAGCAAGGATCTCATCACGCTTTTGCCGAGTAAGAATAAGATTTCCCCCATCAACGGGTTTACTACCAATAGTCATAGATTGGATGTTTGAAATTGGATTAGTTAAAGCTTGAACCACAACATTTACAGATGGCACGAGGTAAGCATTGATATTTTCAACTTCCCGTCGAGAACTCTCGCCGTTGCGATCAACTTGATAGATTACTCGTACTTTATTAGTCTGATTAGATAATCCAATAATCACAACTGTTACACCCGCCTTGTGGGCAGCCAAGTTCGCCCATTTAAATGATGTATGAGCGAAAATAATTTCTTGCCCTTTAGAAAAAATTAAGGGCCATAGCCGGGCTACTTGTTCCCCTTGGCAAATGGAATTGGTGCTTACAAACGCACAAGAAGCTAATGTGTTCTGGGCATACAAAGCAAACTTGTAAAACCAACCGGAGACATAATCCAGGGATTTCCAAGTTTTAGTTATCCCATCAAATATTAAGGACATATCCGCTTTTTGCTCTGCTTTTTGTTCTGTACCCCCTTTGTACGGAGGGTTTCCACATATAAATGTTTCTCCTCCTTCATTCTCGAAATCAACCTCTGCGACTTCTTCCAGTTCACTAAATAAATCCAAATCCTCATGCTGAATTTTTACCTCCGTCCCTGTCGGTGGGCAAACACTCAACCAATCCAACCGCAAGGCATTCCCACAGGTAATCCAGTTATCGTTTTTCAATGGGAGAAACAGTTCACTTGCCGTAAGTTGTCCAAGGTACAACACATCACACTGATACTCCGCAATAATCAGTGCCAGCCGCGCCACCTCCGCCGAAAAATGGCGCAGTTCGATGCCACGGAAATTCGTCAGCGGAATCTCAGATTTGAGATCGGGTTCGCCTCGTCGCAGGTTAATTTCCGCCTCGATCGCCCGCATCTCCTTGTAGGCAATTACCAAAAAATTGCCTGACCCACACGCTGGGTCAAACACCCGAATCCGCGCCATCCGTTTCCGCAGGTTTAGCAGTTTGCGAGGATTGTCCCCTGCCTCCTCTAGCTGAGTACGCAGGTCATCCAAAAACAACGGATTCAGTACCTTCAGGATGTTGGGCACGCTGGTGTAGTGCATTCCCAGCGCCCCACGCTCCTTCTCATCTGCCACCGCCTGAATCATCGACCCGAAGATGTCGGGATTGATTTTTGTCCAGTCCAAACTGCCCACATGCAGCAGGTACGATCGAGCAATCTTGCTGAAGCGCGGCACCTCTACCCCACCTGCAAATAGCCCCCCATTCACATATGGAAATACATTAGCCCAAGCGCGAATCTTCGCGGATTCTCGCTCTGCCAACGGTGTACACATCGCCCGGAAGATCTCCGATAACACCTCATAGGCATTCGATGAATCGCCAGCGCTCATTTGGGCGACAGTCTGGGTGAACAGCCCCTCCTTATGGAAGATGTTAGTGTCCTCTGCAAAAAAGCAGAAGATTAACCGCGCCATAAAGTGGTTAAACGCTTCTCGCCGATCCGCTGTATCCCAGTCTGGGTTCTCCTTCAGTAGCTCCACATAAAGGCGGTTCAGCCGACCCGTTGCCTTGATGTCAAAAGCATTTTCCCGAATCTGTCGAACCGTCGTAATTCCTGCCAAGGGCAAGAAAAATCCAAAATGATCGGGAAAGTTTGGGTAGTCACAGGCGACGGTTTCGCCATCGCCAAGGTTTTCTGCCTCAAAGCTTTTGCCGTCGGTGGCAAGGATGAACTTAGCCTTATACCGAGCAGTAGCTGGGCTATCCCGCAAGCCTGTGAGGGTAGCAGTCACCTCACCTTCCGGGCAAACCTTCAAATGGATATTATTGCGCTGGAGCACACCGCCGGGTAGGTCAGATTGGTTTGAGCCACTGCTTTTAAGCCGCTTGATCGTGGTCGGCTTGTTACCAAAGGCTTCAAGGAAAGCAAAGGGGAACTCCCCCGGGTCAAAGGGTGCTTCAGCCAGTCGGGAAACGGCTTCTTCGATTTCGACTGCATTCATACTCCGACCATAAATAGCTCAAGGATTTCGATTATCGCCTCACAACGTTAAACGACTGCATAACGCTGCTCTCCAGCTCTGTCAAACGGTCGTTTAACGATGTGAAACACTTGTAAAACAGCCTAGCAGCTTGGAGATCGCGGCTCTGACCTTTAGGTGAGAATCAACCCCTCAATTAATTTAACGTCAGTTCGGGATAAGAAATCGCCAAAAGTCTTGATTCTCTGTGGCTTGCAACCCGGCTTCAAGTCAAGCTCTTGTCAATAAGCCTCGCAGTTGAGAATATTTTCAGTAGCAGGTCTTATTGAGAAAGTCTTATCATCTGGTTAATTGGCTCAAGCTAGCTGCGGCGGGCATTTTAGCCTTTGGCTTAACCCGAACTCAGGTTTGTTAGCTAATGCCTTGAACAATCACTTTGTGTGAAGTAGCCTCCGATCGTGTCGGGTGCGCTCTTAAAACATTGAAGGTTTGTTATCGCAAGCTAAATTCGCGATCGCCTGTAGATTCATCAAAAATCGCACCCCGCCGTTCTAAGTCACGCTTTTCAGATTCGGTGAGTCCTACACCCCTACCGAATTGAGCATTTTGTACAATTGCGTTGCTGAAATTAGCGTTGCTGAAATTAGCACCATTGAGGTTGAAGGCGAGGTCGAGGTCGCGGGCGAGATCGAGGTCGAGGTCGCGGATGATGTCGAGGTCGCGGATGATGTCGCGGGCGATTGCGGCGTTCTCTGGGCATCGGTTCCACCCGCAACCAAGAAGCGCGATCGCGCTTCGATATCGGTAACTTTAATCAAGTTTAATCAAGGTTAATAAGCATTTTTATATACGGATTACTACGGATTACTACGGTTAATCGCCCACATTCCCGTGCTTCTAAACGGAAGTGCGGGGAATGTGGCTCTGAAAGGTTGCGATCGAAATTTCAGAGCGACCAATTGAGATGCGCGATTGCTTTACTCTTGTCTTCCTCAGTGACTTCTAAATAACGTTGCAACTCAGTCAATGATTTGTGTCCAGAAATCCTCTGAATAACTGAGAGCGGGATACCTGCGTTATTCATCTTGGTTAGCGCAGTTCTTCTAAAGCTGTGAGTCGAAGCCCCTTCAATGCCAATACGCTTGAGCGCATCTCTCAAAATGTGATCGGCACTCACGGGACGAATAGAGCCTAGTCCGTGGCGACCGGGGAACAGCGCATCTTTATTGCTTGCCCACTTCTGTAGAACCGCTTTCAGTGCGGGGACGATATCCATCTGACGAGTGCCGATTTTGCCCTTAGTGTTCGCCTTACGAATTGTGATCGTATCTAGCACGTTGCCGCGATCGTCGTAAACATCATCAGTCAGCATCGAGCAAGCTTCGCTGATTCTGCATCCCGTGAAAAGCGCGATCGCGAATAATGCCCGATCGCGATCAGTTTGGAAGCCTTCAGAGAATAGTTTGCTGATTTCAGCATCACTAAGTATTTTTGCCTGCCCGTGTCCATTCTGCTTTGCCACGTTCGTATCTCTGGAAATCTGTTGTTTCAAATATAACAGAAAGAAATGTAGGAATCTTTCCCTAAGCCTCTCAAAGTATTGCAAAACCGTACTTTGATACGTTCAACTTCCCGGTTGCTAGCAGTGTTAGTCGCAGCTTATCAATCGATCGACTCTGAAAACGCTCGAAACCCGCATTCTCTCGTTAAACGATAAGGTCAGCTTATGCAGTAGCGCTGATCTCCCCGGTGAGCAAGGACGATCGCGAATCTAAGCAAAATTGATCGACAGCGTTAGCAAGGACTAAGCATAAATGCCCACGATGAGAAATGTCGGCATTCGACTGCCGCAATATGCGATCGACAAATTGAACGAGCGCTCTCGATCATCTGGCGAAACTCTGACCGACCTATGCCGAAATGCAATTCTGCATCGGTTGGGGTTGCCACCGGAGCCGTCCGAGTCTGAGCATTTGGCGCAAATTAGCGATCGTCTTTCCAGAATTGAGCAATTGCTAGGGCAGAGCGGAAATTTGCCCTCTGAGAGTTGGCTGCAAGGGAGCTTCGGAGATGTGGCGGTACATTCGGACGTTCAGGATGGGGCTGAAACAGAGCAACCGTTAGAAATAGTGCATCATCAGTCGCTCTATACGAATGCTGACGGGTGGATCGCCTGCCCCAACTGCGGGAGTTTAAACAACGATTGGCTGAGTGATGTCGATGCGGATCAAGAAGTGCGATCGCTGAAATGTCAGGAATGCGATCGCGTTTCGTTGCTGGATGTGATGAAGTGAAACGCCCACCTAATGCCAATAAAAAAGCACCGCTCACCTAATGCCATTCTCTAGCTAGGTGAGCGGTGCTTTTTTCTCAAGCGACGATCGCGGTATCGGTTGCCCCTGAAACCTGTTTTGAAAATTCGGGCGATTCGATCGCGATGTCGATCGTCATTTTGTGTGCGGGTGAAAGTGGAGCGGCTTCAGTTTGGCTCATTTGGCTGTCCCAAAAAACGGAGGTTTAAGATAGGCATAACGGTGAAGCTCAACGGCGGCAGATAACCTCGAATGCCCAGCGATAACGTCTGTACCGTCCGCACCAACGCAGTGTTAGGTGTCTTCTTCGCCCAGGAATTCTTTGGATTGTTTTGGATACTTCCGAACAAGCCACCTAAGAAGCTCAATTTGATCACTTCCTTTAGCTCGCCTAACCTGTACTAGAAGTTTTAGGTTTGAAGGTCTTTCCAAAGTTAAATTTGAAGCACCTTCGTTGCATACAGAGCAAAGTGCACGGAGATTGGAGGGATCGTCAGTTCCTCCCTGAGACTTATCCACTATATGCCCGATATGCAACCGTGTCTTCCTTGTTAGATCATAGGGATGTGACTCTCCTGCTACAGCACCACACATCTGGCACGTAAATCCATTTCTATCGAGAACGTAAGCACGCGTCTCTTTGGAGATTATTCTTTCAAAGGCAGGAATTGGCTTAGGATCTTCAAGAATGTATTGCCCAGGTCTTAAATCGCCTCTATCGTTATGAGTTTGAATTTGATACCCTTCTTCTGACCGAAGTTCTCTTACTCGCCTTGCCCATTCCGTGATACCTCCAGCCACCTCCCTAAGTTCATCAGAATCCATGATTCTTCCGATGTTATTAAGAAAGTGTTCTCTGAGTTTTGCCCTTGCGCCTTTCTTTTCTGGCATAGTTCATTCTTTCAACTGGCAATTGCAAATATCTTTTTAGAATTTAAGCAGTTAAAGATTTCTTGTGCGACAGCGTGAGCTACAGGCGGCGGAAAGGCATTTCCCACTTGGCGGTATGCTGGTGTCTTTTTGCCAGCGAAGTGCCAGTCATCAGGAAAACCTTGAATTTTAGCAACCATCTCTACTGTCAACTTGGGCATTCCCAAAAAATCTTTACTAGGTGGCTCGTTGGCAATTCCCATACCATTCACACCCAAACTTGCCCAAGCCCGCTTAGCACGAGTAGGACCTAAATCAGGTCCACCATGCTTCTTAGAACCTCCTACAATCGTAGGAGCAATATCATCAGCTTGCTGTTTCCACCTATCAACGCCTTTCCATCCGAGAGATGCCATTTGTTCGTATAAAAGCTCTCCGACAGTGGGTGGATTTTGGCCGTGGGATTGAGGCCATGAGAAATTGCTTGATAAATCTTGTCGTATAGCTACTATCACAACACGGGGTCTCAGTTGCGACACGCCAAAATCAGAGGCATTCAGCAACCTCCAATCAGCTATATATCCCATCTTTTCGAGCTGTCGCTTTAAGTTGCCTCGGTAGTCTTCAAAAACAGCATCCAAAAATCCTCGGACGTTTTCTAGCATGACAGCACGGGGTTTGCATTCATCTACTAACCGTAATGCTTCGGGAAAAAGATCACGGTCATCTTCTTTTCCTAGTTGCTTGCCTGCTTTTGAAAATGGTGGACAAGGTACGCCACCTGCCAGCAAATCAACATCTGCGAATGGTTTGCCCTCCAAGCCTTGCAGATCGCCTTCTACAATGTTCCAGTGAGGTCGATTGAGCCTGAGAGTATTACAACAGGCACTATCAATCTCAACCAGCGCTTGAGGCTCAAATCCACTCTGCTCTAGTCCTAAAGCTTGACCACCAGCACCAGCACAGATTTCTAAGCATGTCATTTGAGCCATTACAGTTCCCTCAACCACCTCACAGATTGTAGTACAAGTTTACGCGAAAAGGACTTGAGCAAAGGAATAGAGAGCTACGGACACCTAACTATTAGACCTGTTGGGATTTAACAGAAAAAATCGCTGAAAGTTTTGTCAGGATTGAGTTTCAGCCGTTTTAGCCAAAAATCGCTGAAAAGTCCGCTGGAACTAGGTTTCGGAGTTTTTCGAGCTTATAACCCAACAACTCTATTATTTGGAGTGAAAGTTTCGGTCTAAGATCCCAATTTGAACGACCTAGCCTGAATCTTTCTGCCTAAATCCGCATTGAGCGACTTAGCCCGACACGATTTCCGCATAATACCCCTCGACAGGGATCTTAGGCTGAAATCTTCCGTATTTCTTCCAAGAGAGAACCTGTTACCATCTGCATGAAAGCGGAGTGCAGAAAGCCCTCAAGCAAGCGGTGTTCGCCGCAAAGATTCACAAACGGGTGGGGTGTCATACCTTCCGTCATAGCTTCGCGACTCATTTGCTCGAAGTGGGGTACGACATTCGCACGGTGCAAGAACTGCTGGGCCACAAGGATGTAAAGACTACGATGATTTATCCCCCTGTGCTGAATCGCGGTGGCAGAGGAGTGAGAAGTCCACTTGATCCTTGAGACGCGATCTCACTTTCAACCTTCTCAAAAACGAGCATTTTGGAGCCAACCTAATCCAGTTATGCCGTGGAACTTCCGAAAGGCGAATCGCTAATACCGCAGTAACTCAACTCCTCACAATGGGAGAAGCCCGATCGCTTCAAATTTGGAAAGCGATCGGGCGAGAAATAGTAATCTCGGTTCTATCCAGCAGTAGTTGAGAAATGGCTTTAGCAATTGCAGTGTTACCGCGTCTTGCAGCGATGCTAGGACTTTATTAAGAAGCTATTAAGTCTATACCAAATTTGCCAGTAGTATGCTCAATAAAGACAGATGATTCTGGGCCAAAAGGAGTTAATTCGACTAACATTCCCAATTCGTTTTTTATTACAGAATGTGAGATTAGTTGGATAGAAACCGAACCAAGACTGCTTTGCTCAATAGCATAGCCGCGAACTATTTCCCACCCCTGTCGTCTCTCTTTCATTTTGCGCGCTAAAGAATGGCAGTTGTGAGGATAAGAAAGTCTACCCTGTTGATCACGCGGTTCCTCTGAAGGGTAAAGTTCATAAGCTTCTTTTTCCAGTTCATTAATTATTCCTGCCCGATCAGTCTCGTAATCCTCCGATACAGTCTCCCTAGGTGTGTATTTGCTTGAATTCAGGAGAGCTAGTATTTCAGCTTTATCTTTTTCCAGGATTTGACCGTAGGAGTTTTGATTACAACGGTATTCTTTAATTTGCGTGTACACTCTGGTTGCTCACCACTTCGTGAATAAGTACAAATACAAATTTAGCGAGCTATGTTGTCATAATCCGTTCAACTCGAATGAGATCGTACAGAACTCGATCTTGTAATTGTCGGAGAATGTCTGGAGACCAACTGCTCCCAGTGTGTTTGTATTGAGGAATCACTAACAAACTAGGGAGAAACTAATGGGTACTGCCAAGAGAGAGGCGATGGAAGAGCAAGAAGAAGAAATGGAGGCTCTAGAATCGCGACTTGAAGAGCTTGATTTTGATTCAGAAGAGGATGCACAAGAAATTGATGAAATTCTCTCTGAGATGAGAACAAACAGAGAAGATTATTTACGTACCAAAAGTATTCAAGAAATGTCCCCCTCAGATGCTCAGGCAGCATTAGATGCTTGGCAATATGAGGCGGATCAGCAAGACATGATACAGGAGTAGTCAAGCAGCAAGTATCAGAGAAATAAAGGGCGATCGACAGTTCCGATTTGAATTCGGAGCAGTCGATCGCCCTTCTTTTTGGTTCCAACTAAACAGCGAATTCAGCATCGATCTCTCGGTAATGTTCGATCGCTAAATCAATCGAGTCTTGCAGCGATTTGAATTGTTTTGTGAGGGCATCTGGATCAAAGCAATAGACATTCGCGATCGTCACTTCGAGCGGCAATTGAGGGCGCGATCGAACCAAGAAATAAATATCCTCCGCCATTTCCGACGTTGGGATAAATTTCGATCGACATCTGTCATTCGCAGGTATCCAGCATTGAGAATCGAATCTTTCCGCAATCAGAATGTTGTACGGCTTCGGCTGCAATCAGGAGTAATTCGTTGGGAATTTGCGCGTGAAACATGGGTATTTCCTAATAGTTTGATTGATGACTTGCCGATCTCTCTAATTTACTAGACGCGCTAGACGGAATCGCTAGACGGGAGCCATAGACGCGCTATAGACGGCTAGATAGTCCGTCTACCAATACTTTCACTGTCGTCCGATTCCCCGTCTAGCGTCTAGCGGGGTGTCAATTACTATTAACAGAAAGCTGCAACATCGTCGCAAACATTTCCGCCTCGCTCTCGTAGGTTGATTCATATTGAGCAAGAATAAAAGGTGAATCTTTACGCCCTGTTGTCTTGTATCGGGCGGGGAACTGTATCGGGTTGTTTGATACCTTCCAGATGTGCCCACCGTAGGGAAAGTATTCGCCTTTAACGGGCTTGAAGTTGAAACCTAAAAGATACTGCCCTCGCACTTTGGCAACGTCGATCGCGGGTAAATTTTCCGCTATTTGGTCGGGCAAATAGAGCGAACACAGCACCCAGAATCGGGGCTGTTTAATCTTGAACGATCGCCCAGTTTGCGTCGCTCGTACTACGTCTTGAAAGTCCATAATTACTCCCTAAAAATCGTAATCGTTGGTAACGGTTGGCGGTTTGTTTGCTGAATATTTGCCATTGTTTTCGGTCAATAGTTGAGCGCTCACTAAGCGATCGAGCAAGTTTTTAATCTTGTCGGTCGGGAGTGCTTCATCTTCTTTGATGCGGCGGTTAACAGATTGTTTGATCGTCCCTGCCGTAAAGTCTTTATCGGGTCTAGCGATCATGTAATCGACAATTGCGGCTGCCACCTCGATCGACTTATCGCCCCAATTCGGGAACGCTTGCTTAATTTGTGGACGGCTCGAAGCTGCCTCGTTGACCGACTCTTCGATCTCATGCTCTGCGCTCGGTGCGTTGAACATTCGCTCTAAGTCTTGCGAGGTTGCGGCTGGTTGGTGTCCAACCACTTGTTGAGGCGTTGGATCAGGAGACAAGGCAACGAGCGCCGCGATGTCTGCAACTTTGCCGTCGATCAAACACGGGCGATCGTACTTGGAGACATCCAGCCTCAGTCGTTGTGCTTCAGGTTCAGCAAAACCTTTCAGATAGATATAGCTGAGGTTGTCTCGCAAACTGCCCTCTCCCTCAATTCCAAGCGTCTTTACTTCTTGCCCCTGAGCTAACAGAATTAATCGGACTTTACTTGTTCTGCCTGCTCGAATGATGAATTTCAGATCCTTCACCACGTCGAAGCCGATATCTTTACAACCAGCGACAAAGGTAGGAACCTCGTCTAGAATCACGTTCACCGGGGAAAAGTCATCTTTCCCGGTTTGGTTCATTTCGGCTTCGCGCTGTTTGACAATCTCGCTCAATCCAGTGATATTTGCCGCGATCGTTCTAAAGTCATAAGGCACTCCGATCACCTGCATTCCGACAAAATCTTTCGGCTTCTTTTTTGGAGTAATCACAAGGGTTACGCCATTCAAGAACCGCCCCATTCTCTCTGCCAGAAACGACTTACCCGCCCCCGTTTTGCCAAGTAGCAGTAAATGGGGAAAGTCATCGTAAGCGCTGTTTAACTGGCTCCAGTCGAACAGTTTAGACTCTGGGGGACTAACGGGAACTGTGAAAGATTGAGCGGGTGAAGCGGGCACGTCGATCGCGCCTAATTGTGTTTGTGGGCTTGGCTGATAGCGCGGCGCTTCTGGTCGCTGCGGCATTGGAACCCAACCATCGGGTACAGATTCGGCATTCAAATCAGCTTCGAGGCGACTCGTTAGGCTATTGCTTCCGCTATACAGCGATTTCACCGTAGCCATCACTTTATACCCTGCGTAAAGGAACATCGTTGCACCCACTAAAGGCGCGTTGCTGAAAACTGCAACGCCAAATAGTGCAGCGGTTCCTGCTTTCACCATCAAGCTGATTCCGCCTTCTGGTTCTGCATCGTCAACCACTAAAATCGTCCCGTCGTAATATTCAATCTGTGCGGATGGATCGACTCCCCAGGCTTGCAATGTTTCAGGAGTGACAGATTTGGTAAGCTTGCTCATAGTTCAAATCTTGTTCTTGGTAGGGACTGAAAAAACCTCGATCGCAGTTCAGAGCGCGATCGAGGTTTTGCTTTATTAGAGGCGCTTTGCTCCTGGCATGATTGCCTTGAACAAGCGGTGAACGTTCAACATGAATAAGACAAGGACTTCAACGATCGCGATCGAGCCAATCATTAAAAAGAAATCGCCCCACTTGATCAGGGACGCATCCCACACGCCGAAATCACGGACGAAATTATTCCAGCCCGTACCGTAAGGCAAGTAGTACCAGAGATTCACCGTCAACTCTGCCACATATGCCAGCGCTGCATACGTGCCGATGTTTTTGAAGATATCGATCAGGTAGTGACTGACTTTCTTTTGGAACTTCTCAACAGTCGGATGATCGCTCGGTTGCGATGCTTCATGAGTTCTCAACTGCTTGATCGTCGCGTTGTAGATTTCTGGGTCATGCAGAAGGACGGGTGTAATTTCGATTAGCTGCGTGAGCGCCCAGAGCAAAACAGACATCAGATTCGGCAGAATCCAAACAATCAGACTGATTAGTAATCCCAACAGAGGGACGGTTTGAAGCTGTCGAACCAGTGGCAGAGAAACGATCGCCGTTCCGATCGCATTCCCGGCAGCTTGCCACGGTACAACCGAATAAGCGATCAGAATGCCGCAGACAAAGTAGACGAACCATTTGAGATAGCGCCAGTTAGAAGCCTTCATGCTGCGGGTTCCGGTTGTCTGATTGGGCTGCGTCCAGTTCGGTTGTTTCGATGAGTTATGGAGTCCCATTAGTTCGATTTCTCCTGCTGTTTGCGGTTGTAGTGAGTCAAGAATTCGGCTAGGTGTGAAGGTTGCACCCGTTTGATGTCGCTGATCGCACCGTCGAAGCCAACGATCGCGGTATCGCCAAATCCGTTGCAGATGATCAGTCCTTCCGGGAGTGGTCGTACTCCGTTGATTGGATTGCCTGATTGATCGAATCTGGGAGTCTTAGGATTTGCGGGGAAGGTTTGAGTGTCAAACACGCGCGAACTTGCTTGAAATCGTGCGGGTCGGTTGTTTGATGTCAGTACGATCGGCAGACATCCGGCTTTGACGCGCTCTAGTGCGATCGTGGAATCGGAACTGAGGGATTTGATTCGCGCTCTCGAATCCTGTTCATCGGTCTTAGAACGATTTGCCTTTTCTTGTGATGCGGCAAGGTCGCTCTGCCAGCGCTGCAAAGATGTTTGATGCACTGTTGTTCCAATCAGCAGCAGGAAGGTAAACGACATCCGAACAGCAAATCGTTTGTTGATCACAAAAGGTTTCACCGCTGCACCTCCTGAACACGGTTCCTGATGTTGTCGATCGCGCTTCCGGTTTCGACGGGGCTAAACACAGCCAGCAACGTTAGACCGATCGCGCCTCCAATCAGGACTGCAAACCAAGTCCGAATCATTCGTCTTGTGTAGTCGCTCACTGTAAATAAGCCCCCTCTTTGATTTGATGCCCGATCGAGATAACCAACGCCATCAGATCGTCAATGCTGCAATCCTTGAGATGAGAGAGACATTCAAGAACATCACCGGAAAACTCGATCGATGAATCGTCAACGAATTCCGCGAGAGTATAAGGCACTCCGCTTACTTCCTGTGATTGGGTGTCTTCTGCTTGCCAACCTGAGATCGCTGCGATGAGTTGCAATTTCTCAACTCCAGTAAGTTCAAGCAGTCGATCGCCTCTCGATTCAATCAAATCGTTCAATCCGTTGCTGCTTGCGTGATAGCTGATGACGCTCTGTTTCGTAGTCATTGGGTCGATTTCTCCGTTTTGATATTTACTGCCGAACGATCGGCTTCTGTGAAAAGCTGCTCTAGGGTCAAATCTGAGTAGTCACTCATCGCGTTCCACTGCCCCCGGTGCGGCGTGGCGGGTCGTTGGGAGATGGGTCGAAGCTGTCAGCAATCGCAGGCAGGCAAAAAAGAAGCGCTCCTAGCAGTAGAAGCGCGATCGTATTTCGGTGCATAATTAAAGAATTCTCTGATTGCTGTTTGGGGATAAGCCGATCGCTTTGCCGTCCAAAGTTTAGCGATCGGCTTTCTGCGTTTTAGCGGTTGCGTTTTCGCTTGCGTTTGAACGGGATAATGGGTTGGTTTTGTTCAAGTCGCTCTTGTCGCCATTTCTCGAATTCCTCGAATTCGGCAATTTGTTCCGGGGTGAGTTTGATCATTTGGGTGGAGGCTGTTTAGTGGTTCATCGTCTCTGCAATCTGAGTAAAGCTTGATGCGGCTATCGATCGTACTTTTCAAGCAGTGTGACATTGTGACCGTAGCGCACAGCCGACAGTGGTTTGAAGGGGCTTCGCTGAATCTTTAATTTGTGTTGGTCAGCATCACCCTAAATCGAGGTCAGCGAGATTGTCTAACGGATTGATAGGCGTGTCAGAGCTATCACCAATCAATTCTGCTTGTGGTAGCTCTGCTTTACCAGTTGGGCATTGAACCGCATAAGCACCGAGAGCAAACAGTACAGTCTCAGCCTTGCTGCCTCGCAATCGCGGATGCCGTTGCCAGATCAGTTCTAAATACTCATCAACTAGCGGTGTCTCTGAAACAGAAAATCGGGGAGTTCGATTAGTTTGCATCGCGCTCCTCTAATGCCTTAGCAATGATGAACAAGCCCGAAACGTTAGCACTCAAAGGGTCGTTGACCGGAGTGTATCCATGATCAATTAGCCACGCCCGAACGCTTGGAATCATCACCGCTCCGCCCGTCGCAAACTTGTTTGGGCATTCTTCAACGTGATAAGGCGCTAGGCTTTCGACTTGCTTCACAACCTGATTCAGCCACTTGTCTACTTCAGCTTTCACAGAGCCAGAGAAATCGTGACCCTTGAAAGTGTGCAAGGGATTGTCAATAATCGATCGCGCTTCCTGGTAGGTCAGAACTCGCTTTAGTGTCTCGTTCACTGCTCGGCATTTGGTGAACTCGGCAATGAGCCGCGCTGTCCCTTGATGCAGCAGTTGGTACGGTTGATCACATCCAGCCGTCAGCTTTAAGCCAGAGTAAGGAGCAAGCATCACTGTCTGCCCTCCGAGGTCTAACAGCAGGTTCGCAACCGTCGAAGGATTCTGAGACTTGATCGCCCCTACTCCTTCGACTAGAACGCGATCGCATTTCACAGTCATGGTCTTCTGCTTGTCATATTTGACAAAGGTGAAGACACCATTTAATGCTGCTTTCATCTCATCCCGGTAGGCTTGGGCATTATGAACTGAGGTGTAAACGGTGATGTTGTCGCCATCTTTTAATGCTGTCCACATACAGTGGATGAGTGCAGGCAATACCCATTGTGCTTTACCGTCCGGGGAGTCTTTAATCCATTGCGCTCCGGGGTAAGCTCCGATGCCAAACTGACGAGCAACAATCTCGCCTGAACCGTCCACTAGACCGCTCTGACTGAATGTATAGTCGTCAACATCAGAGCTAACGAGCGAGGGAATCGTAACGTGAGCTTCATTCGTGAACGCGATTCCGCCTTTCTTCTGCGTTACTTCGGCAAAGATGACATCAATGTTTTGATTGCCTGGGTCGATGCTTGCAAGAAAGTTTCTTGCACCTTTAGCACTGGTTTTTTTCGAGGTTCGTTCTTGAGTCTGCATTGTTCAAAAATCTCCGATTTTGCAATATTTGGGTAAAACAGCCACTTGGTATCTTTTTGGATGCCAAAGGGTAGCCAGTAGCTTCGATGTGCATTTGTCGATATCTATCAAGTGCTACCAAATGGCAGCCATTTGGCTACAATTTGGCGGTAGTGTGAGTGAGTAAAAGCGGTTCAATCCTTTGCTGTGCATGGATTTGAACCGCTTTTTATGGTTAGAACGGTCGCAAATCCGCAAAGTGACAAGCCGATCTCGTTGGCTTGACGAATGAACTATCGCCCCAATCGGCAGCAGCTTTAAGACGGCAAAGTCCTTTGCAGTAGTGCGAACATTCGGAACAAGTGCGCTTCAGTTTGCGGTTGCAGGTCTGCAAGTCGATCGCGTGTTTAGCACTTGCAAGCTTGACTCTGGCTTCAAATTGTTGATCGAGTTCGCTCAGTGTTTGGGATGTCATAATATGTTTGTGTTTGTTCAGTTTGCAGAAACAGAAAGCCGCTCTACTTGTCGAAGGTGGGAGCGGCTTTCTGCGTTTAGCGATGAGCGTCGAAGTTTGAGATCGAAGGCAATGTGATGCTGATTCCGTGTTGCATTAGCCAGGGCAGAAGCGCTACATCGCAGTAGGTTCGAGCGGTTCGACCTGCGTTTATTAGCCACCCTGCAACGAATCCGATTAGAGCGAAAAGCGCGATCGCATCTTGCCAAACCGTTCGGTAGTCGAAAGACGCTGAAACAATTTCGCCGTCACGGACAATACTGATTCGCTGGCTTGCGTATGCGCCGATCGTTGCGAACAGAAGAAAAGTGAGCATCGTTTGAATTCCTCAATAGGGTGGAGTGCCTTGCGGCAAAAGCGCGATCGAGAATCGAACTTGATGACCGCAATCGGTGGTGATGCGATCGACCGTCCGCGCTGTGTGGGTGAGGCTTACCAATCTGAAGCGGTCAGCCACTTCGGTAAGGAGCGGGGCATCACACGATCCATCTGGATTCGGCAGCGTTACCCGATCGCTTGGTTTGGGTTTTTGTCGTTCCCCTCGCCTCACATTTCAATCGTATACGATTGCTTTTCAAACGTCTACAATTGAAACATCCAATGTGCTTATATTGACTTGGATTAAGAAAATTGATGTAATTGCTTTTACATATAGCCTGTAGCATCTTTAATAGTGTTTTAATCGTATAATTTATGCTGATATCAATAGTTTACGTTTGATCAAATAACTTTGATAGACTGCATTTAACCGATTTAATGAGGATCAACCCGTGACAGTATCGATAGATTTCATGCCTCGTAAGCTTGCATCGTTCCGAATAGATGAGAGAGTTCTCGAAGTTATCGCAACGCTTGCGGTACGTTCTGGCGTGGAGCCGCAACGATTTATAGAAAACTACTTTTTTGCAAGGGGTAAAGAATTGGGTTTGATTCCCCCAGAGGCTCAACCGTTGGGAGAAACACGCGGTGGAAAGCGACCAGGAGCGGGGAAGCCGAAGAAGACCGAATCAGAATCAGCAATACAAGAGAATGCCGATCGTGCTTCCGGCTCAGACAGTGAGGGTCTAACCGATGACTGATTCAGCTAGAGCCACACGCGCGACAGTAACGATCGGGAACTTCACCATAGACGGTTTCATGCTGCCAGATGGCAGTTACCGCATGAGTCAAACTCAAGCGGCTCAAATCATTGGAAAACCAAAAATTAACGCCCGACGCTTTTTAGAGCCGAAGGGCATCAAAGCTTTACTGGGCCAAGGTTATACGCCCGGCAGTATTGAGATAGAACCGGACACTGATTCAGGTTCGGGGGCAGTCCAGATTTAACGCTTTGCCGCTAGAAGTTGTAACCGCTTATTGGTTCACCAAGCAACGCGGGGAGCTGCTCAAGCTCAAAGCCTAGTCTGGGGTCTGCTTACCGAATCGCTAGAACGGCGATTTGATAGCGCGTTTGGCGTTTCTCGCACTGAGGATGATTTTAATCAGCGCTTGCACGGTCGCCTTATTGCCCAACTCGAATACACGATTGGGAAAGCTTTGAGCGTTGAATCGGTTCTCAGAAACGAAAACGAATATTTGATGCAGGTCTTGCGCGACAACGGGATCGACCCTTGGGCATTGCCACCTGATGAAGCAGATTAGCGATCGCGTTTCTGGTAGCAGTGAGGATGAAGCGAAATGATCCAGCAGAGGCGATCGTATTTACAAAGAGAATCGCCTGATCTGTTTCGGCTGGATCGAGCGATCTTTTTGCTGTAAACCGCTGAAAGGTCGCGTTTACAGGACATCAATTAAGGTTCACAAAAGTTTATCAATTAGTTTTCCGCAAAATTGACTGTTCACGATTTGAGGCTCAGTCAATGGCGCGACCAAAGGAAATAATGGCGCAGAAACGCACTCCCGAAACTCCGAAAAAGCTTATCGGTGTGTGTTTGCCGCAGGAATACGCACAGCAGGCTAAAGAAGAGGCAAAGAAGCGCAATGTGAGCGTTTCTCTTGTCATCGCAGAGCGGTTGCTTTCGCAGCAAGAGGAAGCCGCATGAACAGCATCGAAAAAGCCCGTCTGCGTTTCGAGGCGCAGACGGGCTTAAAAAGTTTTTTCAAATCAATTACCTATACCCATTAAAGCATGAACATTTCAGCACAGCCAAAACGCCATACGCTGCAAGCTTCACAGCCAGAATTTGAAGCCGCGATCCGCAAAGAATTTATAGAAGGAAGCGCGATCGAGCTTGAGTTATTTGATGTTGCTGTTCAATTTGCGGCAGATATTGAAGTCGCGGGAGTTGGGCAAGAGCCGAGAGAAGCTATCGCTGAGTTTTTGAACTGGGAATTAAAGACAACTCAGGCAGGATTCTCGAAAAGAGAGTCTTTCTTTGGCGCGCTTCTGCGTAACGAGGACGGCTCCCCATGGCAGGCAAAGTTGAGCTATCAAGCTTGGGATAGCGATAAAGGTAGATATGCTAAGCCCTACAAGGCTCCTAAAGGCAATGGCTCACGAGCTTATCTGCCTCCAGTGCCCCAAAGCACTCGAAACCTTGTTAATGCGCCCTTAGAGGGTAGTTTCTGGGACTGGGTTAAGGCGAGTCCAGACATCCCGATTATATTGACCGAAGGTGCTAAGAAGTCGCTTTCTGCCTTGAGTGCGGGAACTGTAGCGATCTCGCTGTACGGTTGCAATTCAGGGTACAAGAAGCTTACAGACGAGATTTATACCCTGATCAGCGACCTAAAGCAGTTCTGCAATCCTGAAAGAACATTTATCCTCGCCTTCGATCGCGATTCCAATCGCGACACTATTCGGCGCGTTGCTAATGCTGTTCAAAGAATGAACGATCTGCTTCAATCCAGTGGCGCAACCGTCAAGATTGCAATTTGGGAGCCAGAGCGGGGGAAAGGAATTGATGATTTGATCGTTTCTCAAGGTACTCAAGCGTGGAGACAGGTAGTTAGCGACGCTGTACCACTTCCCAAACAAGGCGTTTGGCAGTGTCTAGAATCGCATAATCATCAGGTCGGCAAGTGGGCAGAAAAAGAAATCCCATCAAAATCAAAAGAGTGCAGTTCTCTCGAAATTCGCAGCAAGTTTGATCCGAATGTCGTTTTTAAGGGCGAAATCGAAAAATCCGGAGAAGACGGTAAAAAGGTAAAACTTGCAAAGTTCCAAATCTTTACGCCCTCTTGTGACTTCGATTTCAAGGTTTCTAAGATTTTGTCTTCCGAGGATGGCGGCGGTTTGATGTTTCGTGTTTCCAGAGTACAGCGCTCCGAAATCGTGGCGAAAGAGGTTTATATTAAATCGTCCGAACTTACGCAAGTAAAGGACTTTGCGAACGCACTGAAGCGGGAACTTGGCTTTAATGTTTCTTGCATTCTCAAACCTGAACAATTACAAGCGCTGATTCAAAATCGCACCGCTAAGTACGAGAAATACGGCGGCGAAATCTACCGCCTAGCCGATCGCACTGGGCAACAAGACGACGGGACATGGGTGTTTGAAAATGCCCAATTCAAAGCAGACGGAACGCTCACAGCCGAAGCCGAATCGCTTTGGATCTTTAATCGATCGTTGGGTAAAGTGGAAAAAATTCCATCACCAATCATTGAGGAGCAAGATCCGAAAGCACTGCCCGAACTGATTACGGCGTGTGAGAATTTCTTTCATAAGGACGTAATGGGGCATGTTCTCTTCGTTTGTGGATATGCGACCGCAACCCTACAGAGACGTGCCGTAATGAAAGCGGAACATCGTTTTCCTCAGCTCACCTTGTTTGGTGAGCGAGGTGGCGCTAAAACAACTGCTGCAAGGGTCGCAGCGTCGATCGCGGGAATGCACCGCGATAGTTTTATCATTTCGCGTTTCTCAGAGTCTTTGATTTACGAGCAGGTTAAATCGCTCGGAGGATTGCCCTTTCTGATTGACGATCCGATCAAAAAAGGGGCTAAGAAAGAATCTCGCGACGCGATCGATAACTTCTTGTGGGCGATGTATAACGGGACCACTCGCAAAGTGCGGACGAACGAGCAGACTCCGCACACAGCGGTTATCGTCAGCTCGAATGTTGCGCTAGGCGAAGATAATGCTGCAACTGAGAGCCGTCTGATTAAGCTGATTTTTCCAGTACTCCCATGCAACGATTCTGCATATCAGAGGCTTGAATCGGCGATGAATTTGGCAAGCGGGGGATTTTCTCAACTCGCAACAATTCAGTACGATCGCGATGCTGTACGAACGATTGAATCCAAACTTCTTGAATTTCTGCCCTCTGCCCATTCAAGAGTTGCGGCATCTCTAGCGATGGCAACCTACTTTACTCAGAAGTTTGTTGATGCGGCTGGCTATCAGTTCGACGCTTTTAACTACTGCAAGAATCAAATTTGCCCTCAAATGAATCAGTTTGAATCAGGTAAGGACTCGCTGACTGATTTCCTTGAAAAGCTGTCTCTGATGCGCTCTGAAGGACTGATCGGAAAATGGAACGCGATTTCAGTAACGCTTCGCGAGGACGGCAAGAAATATCTGGCGGTTGATTTGGCTTCTGTTTGGAACAAATTTGAACAGCTTCACAATCCCAACTACTCGCGGCAGGGCTTAAACGCCTTGATCCAAGCAGGGGGTGGGCACACCAACAAAAAACAAAAGTTTGTGCTTACCAAACTCGAATGGACGGAGTACCTCCGGTCTAAGGCAGAGTTTGATCGTAAAACGGAACACGAGCAGCGCGAATCTTACGCGCCCGTTGAACCCAAAAGATCCCAGTTGAGAAACTGCGTCTTGATTCCTGTGGCGCTACTTCCCAACCAGGAGGACGACTCGATCGACACTCATAAACCAGAGGAATCGACCGCAACGACAGAACAGGCGGATAAACGCATAGAGCCAATCAACCAGCCAGATTCAGACGGTTGGAGCAGTAACGATTCGCCTGTAGCGCCACAGGAGAAAACCGAGTTCCTACCGTTACCGGAAGGTTGGCAGCCTCGCGAGGGAGAGCGGATTCTAGCGCTCGACTTTTCTAACTGGAAGCCTGCGACAGTCATTAAAGTACCCGGAGCTAAACGCGATTGGAAGGTTCAAATCGAAGGGGTTGCGAACCCGGTCCATCTTTATGATTTGAGTTCGATGCGACCTCTAACGGAGGCAGCGGCATGAGTACTGTTAATTGGTTGACGCTCCCTGAAGCCTGCGATCGCACAAAACTCTCTGAATCCACGATCGACCGATGGATTAAGGACGGGCGCTTGATTTCAGGCGTTCACTATGGCGGAAGTGGGCGCTTGCGTCGGTTTGACGCTGAAATGCTCGATATTGCTGTCCGATTCCAAAACGATGAGGAGGCTCATCAGCAAGCGATCTCAGCAAAGAGACGCGCTATTTTCGGTCGGAAGCAAGCCAACTAGACCAAGCTAACCCGACACAGTAAGAGTTCTACAGAGCAAGTTACCATCGGCGGCAAAAGAAGTTACCAGCCAAGTTACCGCCGATGGTAACTTCTGAAGCCAAAGCCCTATAAGGGTTTCAGGCATAAGTTACCAAAGTTACTACTGTTACCATCAAAAAACGTGCGTCTCATTTGGCAGTGTTAAAAATCGGATAATCGGGGTCGATCTGTCGATCCGTAATATCGATCGAGCATTGTTCTTGGTCGGTTGCCTGCATATTTCGCAGCGGTCGCGATATCCATTCCGTTCCTAATCTCATGACTCCATTTTGTGTGGCGCGTATTGTACGGACTGCGATATTCAATGCCAAGCGTTTCTAATGTGGGTTGCCAGTGGCGTTTACGAAAGTTGTCACGATCGATGCGCCCACCTTTAGGAGCGGGGAAGATCGCATCAGAACCCGCAGATTTCTTAAGTTCTTGTAGCAATGATTGAATTTTTGGACTAACGGGAACGTAGCGAGGTTCATCGGTCTTAGTGGATTTGATTTTTCGTGATCGCAGATTGTAGGACTGTTTGATCCAAACCTCTGAGCAATCCTCATTCACCGATGTCCAGTCGAGTGCGATGGCTTCGCCAATGCGACATCCAACGCCCAACAGGAAATGAACAAAATTTTGATAATAACTTCCCTCGAATGCCTCTAGGATTTTTCTGATTTCCTCGATCGTGAATGGCTTGGGTTGTTCCCTTGGCTCACTCTCGACTTTCAAATCAAACCACGGGTTAACCTGAGTCAGTCCTTGCTTAATTGCCCAGTTCCACACAGCGCGGATACAGGTTAAGTTCATATTCACGGTTTCGGCATTCTGCCCACAGTCTTGCAGATAACTCACGAATGCAATCGCTTTTTTTTCAGAGCAGCCATCTACGGTGATCAGCCGCTGAAATTTGGCGAAATGATTTTTGAGAGTTTTGTATCGAGCGGTCGATGTTGTTTTGTCGTTCGAGATTTTGGCGTTGATGTAGCGCTCGATTAGTGCCTCGATTGTGATCGGGTCAGGACGATCTAAGCCTTGCTTGTATTTTTGAAGAGACGGGTCAAAGTTACCGCTGGCGATATCCAACTCGATCTGCTTTGCCAGTCTTTCGGCAACGGTACGGTTAACGCCGTTGACCATACCACACGACAAAGTAAATCGTTTTTGCCTGCCCAATTCATCGAAATGATTCCAACGAAGTCTGAAACGCTCGTCAACACTGGATATCGCAACGCTACCTTTAGGTGATTTTTTAGCCATTTTACTGAGACAGTCATACCAATTCCGTACCAATACCAGAATTCCGCTGACGATTCCAGAGGCTTCCAGACGTTCTTTATTGACAATGCGGAATCTCTACTATTGCACACAGCAAGCGCTAAGCGCCTTGTATATCAATCTTTTCAGTCTATGGAGCTAAGGGGAGTCGAACCCCTGACCTTCTCAATGCCATTGAGACGCGCTACCAACTGCGCTATAGCCCCCGATTGTACCTTTATCTTACTGTATTTCTCGTTCTTCCTGCGATAAGTTCTCGAAGACTTGCTCAACAATTCGCTTCGTCTTGGCTTCCAAAAGATTCCAATCCACTTCGCCCGTCTGATCAAATAGTGCAGTATCGATCTCGACTGGAAAATCATCCGTCCATTCGCTGCTTTCAGAGTGAAAACAGATTCGGTAGCATAGTTCCCATAAATCAACCTTGATTTGTCGATCGTCCTTTTCCAAACACAGTTCATATCCCGGATAAGGTGAGGGCAACCGGGCAAGTGTTGCCTCGATCTCAGCCGCTTGTTCTGGGGGAACAGTTTCAAGTTGCTGCTGGAGTTGAAGCACTGTCGCTTTCGTTTCGTCGGGAATGTCGTCTGCCCAAACTTGGACATCGCGGTAGTTTCCGCGCCAGGTTGAGGTATCGAGCTGTTTGCGTAAATTGTCAATCAGGCGAATAAAGGCAGGCTGCATTAGGAGTTCTGCCTGCTGCCAGGTTTCGATCGTTGCAAATCTCGGCTTCATAAGATCACAATATCAGCTTGAATAAGTGTAGAACGTCTGCCGGGAGCAAGGGATGAAAATCGTATTTTTTGGAACGCCGCAATTTGCTGTGCCGACGTTGGAAGCGTTGTTGAAGTCGGCTGATTTTGAAGTGATGGCAGTGGTGACGCAACCGGATAAGCGAAGGGGACGAGGAAACGAATTATCACCATCTCCGGTGAAGTCGATCGCACAAACGCATCAAATTCCGGTTTGGCAGCCGAAAAGCGTGAAGAAAGATGCGGAAACGCTGGAGAAATTGCGATCGTTCAATGCTGACGTGTTCGTCGTCATTGCCTATGGACAAATTCTGTCGCAGGAAATTCTCGATATGCCGAAGTTCGGTTGTGTGAATGTTCATGGCTCGATTTTGCCAAAGTACCGTGGGGCGGCTCCGATTCAGTGGTGTTTGTATCACGGAGAAACGGAAACTGGAATTACTACGATGCTGATGGATGCGGGGATGGATACGGGTGCGATGTTGTTGAAGGCGACAACCTCGATCGCGCCTTTTGATACGGCTCAAGATTTGGCGATTCGGCTGAGTACGATCGGTGCAGATTTGCTGATTGAAACATTGCTCAAATTCACAGAGATCGAGCCAATTCCACAAGACAACGGGCAAGCGACTTACGCACCGTTGATTAAGAAACCGGATTACGAATTAGACTGGTCGCGGAGTACGATCGAGCTTTATAACCAAATTCGCGGATTTTATCCAAACTGTACGACCTCGTTTCGTGGCGCTGGGCTGAAAGTACTGCAAACGATTCCGCTTGAACCAGAATTTCCTACGGAAGAGCTGAAAGAAATCAAATTTGAGCCGCGATCGCCCGGTGAAGTGGTGGGCGTAATCAAAAATTGGGGGGCTGTGATTCAAACCGGATCGAGTGCATTGCTGCTGCGAGAAGTACAGCTATCGGGCAAGCGATCGCAATCCGGTTGGGATTTTGCTAATGGAACAAGAATCGCGATCGGAGAAAGTCTTCAGTCCTTAGGAGCGTAATGACGACAGCCTTCGCAAGGGCCATCAGGATTGACAGCACAGCGCATAATTTCCGATCGCGCATTGAATTCACAAGTGGCATCGCCCAAAATCCAGCGCCCCTCGACCAAAGAGCGTTCGATCGGGCGTTGAGCCGTTTGGACATAAAGCGCGACTTTGTGTAACCGATAGCGCCCTGCCTTGAGTTGATAGCGATGACGACGTTCTAAAACAGCGTAGGTCTGACCCTCCAAATCAAAATAGGCTCCGGGCTGCGGCGATCCATCAAGCTGCACGCTGCCAAGAGATTGACGCGGATGGGTCAGAATGACCTCTGTAGGGAGTAAGTCTTGCTCCATGAATAAAGTGTGTTGTAGCAAACTCAGAGTTGTTCGATCGTATCGCACTCAAGGCAAGACTCGAACCGAGTTTAGATTATGCACAGAATTAGACCGTTATTTTCTTACGCCATACCAGGGGTTGATTTCTAGCTTGCCGCTGGGTTTAAAGACGACCTTGAACGATGCCGCTGGTTCTGCGGAAGTATTCGGGTCGATCGCTTTACCCAATTGTGGCAATGGCGTATCTTTGGCGAACTCGTTGGCGGGTTGATTTTCCGGCTGGAATCCAGTGATCGCGCCATCGGGTTTGATTCGCACTCGGAACACGAGATCTTTGTTAAACGGCGGTCTACCTTTCCAGTTTTGATCGATCGCGTCGTAGAGTTTGGGTTGCAAGTTCTCTAAGGTTGGGGCATCGGTAAGTTCGGTCGCGGGAGAAGCAGTCGGACTTGGGGCAATCGACGGACTCGGATCTGGACTAGGAGCGATCTCGGCAGTCGAAACCGGAACGGGACTAGCGACAACGGAGGGACTCGGAGGCGCGGCTGAAGTTGGCGAACTGATCGGCGTGACTTCAAGGTTGCCTTGGGGCTTGAATAGCACGCGGTATTGCGCCAAAGGTTCTGAAGATGGAGTGCTTCCGCTTGCGGGTCTGTACAACAGATCGAGCAGTGGAGTTTGTGTCGCGTTACTCAGCGCTGCCGGGGTTTCTGCTTTGAAGCCGACCACATCGCCATTTCGAGCGACTCCGACGCGGTAGGCCAACGCTTCGGTGACAGCGGATTGTGTTTTCCACTGATCTCGAATTTGAGTGGTTAAGCGATCGCCTAACGTTTTCAGTTCCTGAGTGTCCGTGATTGCGGGTGCAGTATTTAGCGCGGCTTCAAGCTGAGTTAAATCGGGAGCGGTCGATGGGCTAGGAGATGCCGCAGTGGTGGGAGAAGCGACGGGACTAGGGCTAACCGTCGGACTCGGACTTGCGCCAGGGCTAGCGACGACACCCGGACAGTCAGATGCACCCGGAGACAGACATTCTGGAGTTTTCACCCGCATCGTAGGCAGGGAGAAAAATGCGATCGCTGCAAGGGCAAGTCCAGAAACACCGATCGAAGCGGGAACGACTTGTTTTGCCAAGGGTTCACCAGATCGGGCATACCGTTTCGGAACCGGCGAAAGATTCAGCGACCAGTACGGTAATGTTTGCGTGTCAGCCACGAATTGATCGATCGCTTCTACGAGATCAAACAATTGCACCGTAGTCAGGTTGATCGAGCGTTCTTCGCTGTTGGAATTGTTGGGGTCTGGCTCGACGATCAGGCGATGGTGAGCGCGATCGAGGCGTTCTAATCGCACAAAAGAAGGTCGATCGCTGTAAGTATGGCGCGGTAAATGAACGCCGCTCAAAAACTCTTGAGCATACAAACTCACCGCCGTTACCAAACTTTCAAAGAACTCACGTCCGCCGACGAGCGGCTTTTCTTGTCCTGGAAGATGACATTCCGCATTAATCAGCAGCGACATCACCGCACGCATTTCTCCCTGTCCAGTCCCGCCCGTATCGGATAATCCTTCTAAAATTAACGTGCAGTTCGGCAAACTATACTGCCGTTGCATCGTCATCGCGTTCGTCATTGCACTTCCCCATCAAACAAACTAATCCACAACCGCTGGACTCCAGAAGTCCCAGTACAAAATAAAAGCTGCTCCAACAGATCGAGCGCGAGTTCATTCAGCTTTTCGTCTGAACTGTACGCAAGAACACCCGCCCGTTTGGGATTCATCCGGCTGCGGTAGTGCGCCCGAAATCTTTCTAAATATTCCGAGAGGCGAAAATGATGATCCGGCGACAAATTCTTTTCGCTGAGTTGCTGATACGCGAGCAGCAATTGCCGAATCAGCACCGTTAGGCGACGGGCTAAGTAGCAAGTGACAAGAACTAACGCCTTTGCTTCTACAAGCGTGAGCGGGCGACGCTGGGCATAGCGACGGAAAGGATTGGTCGAGCGCATTCTCCAGAGAGTGACGCGACTTTTGAGGACTCCGCGCAGTTCAAAATCCGATGCCACCGCCAAAATCGCTTCAGAACCAGCGAGATCCAGCGCCTCGATCGCCAGCAGCAGCAGATCGATCTGCATCCGCGTTCGACGAGGACACACCCCTTCAGCGATAGGTGGATCAGGCAGACTATCTAAAATAATCGGCGTGGGGGGAGTTAGCGGAGCAGGTGGGCTATTCAACTGCATTACATTCACGGAGGCACTCATTCCTTCTATTAACTTATTCGTAATGGGGATTTTGTCTGAAGCAACCTGACTGAAGGCTGAAAAACCTCAAATTGAATTACTTCATTTCGTATCGTTCACTATTACTCACTACGAATTACACATCCCAAATTACGAATCTTCAGCATTCTACCGAAATCTCAGAACAAATCGAGTTCGATCTGTTGAGACAAGCAAATTTTGGAGGCGATCTGGATTTCGTGCCTCCGTAGAGTTGCGGGAAGTTGCAGTTTTGAATACATTTCGTCGCGATCGGGCTGCAATTTCGACGAATATTCAAGATGCTGTTTCATTCTGCCAAATTTGATTCGAGTTCGGCGCAGATTTCTAAACGAAGATGGGACAATGTAGGATGTTGTCTACCCGATAGCGCGTAGTTTAGTGCGTGGTTTGACAGTAAAACGTCTTTTGGAGAAATTGTCGAGTGATGCTCAAACGAATCGTTGCAGTGATGCTAGTTGTCCTGGCGCTAGGGTTGCAAGGTTGTGTTTCTTCTGGTGTGGGTGGGTTGAATAGCTTTATCGATAGTACAGATGGTTATCGGTTTTTGTATCCGAATGGCTGGCTGTCGGTGAAAGTGGCGAATGGGCCAGACGTGGTGTTTCATGACATCATCGTGCAGACCGAAAATGTCAGTATGGTGATCAATCCGGTTCCGGGTAAGAAAAAGCTTGCTGATCTGGGAACGCCGACCGAAGTTGGCTATCAGTTGAGTAAAAGCGCGATCGCGCCGCCCGATTCGGGTCGAACGGCAGAATTAATCAGTGCCGATGAGCGGGAAATTGCCGATCGTACTTATTATTTGCTCGAATATCTGGTGACGTTGCCCAATCAAGAGAAGCGTCACAATTTGGCAAGCGCGATCGTCTATCGCAGCAAGTTGTATACAATGAATGCTTCAACTTCTGAGGATCGGTGGGAAAAAATGGCTCCGATCCTGACGAAATCGGTGAAGTCGTTCATGGTGGATTAGATCGATGGTGGTTCCCTTCGTGTTGGCATCGGCATCTCCGGCTCGAAAACGGTTACTCGCAATGGCGGGAATTTCGGTGATGGTGTTTCCGAGCGATTTTGATGAGTCGCAGATTCAGATCACTGATCCATCGAAGCTGGTGCAGATTCTTGCCGAGGGGAAGGCTCGATCGACGATGCAATCGCTGTTCGATCGACAATCTGAATTACCGCCTGGATTTTTCTCAACGACACCGGGACTAATTCTAGGCTGCGATTCGATTTTATCGATCGATGGCGAGATCCACGGTAAGCCGAAAGATCCAGAAGAAGCGATCGAGCGTTGGAAAAAAATGCGCGGCAATGTGGGCGAGTTATTTACGGGTCATGCGTTTTTGCAGCCTTATACGACGAAACAAGGGGTGTTGATGCCTTATCCGCCGTTGATTAGAACGCAGGTGACGCGGGTGTATTTTGCTGAGATTAGCGATCGGCAAATTGAGGCGTATATCGCGACAAAAGAGCCGATGAGTTGCGCGGGGTGTTTTGCGCTAGAAGGTCGGGGCAGTTTGTTTGTGGAAAAGATCGAAGGGTGTCACACGAATGTGATCGGCTTGAGTTTGCCGCTGTTGCGTCAGATGTTGGCGGAGCTAGGGTACGATGTGACGGATTTTTGGCAGGGTTAAAAACAGGGATTTGTGAAACGCTGAGATTTTCTGCTCTCACCCCAGTCGTCACCTATTTTGGAAACTACCGTGTACACACCAGTCAATTGATCCGTTATTGCCCAGACCTCTCGCCCCCTAAATCCCCCATTCTGGGGGACTTTGAATAGAAGAAATTTCTAGAACGCTGAGGAACTTCTCAGTTTCAAAGTCCCCCAAATTTGGGGGATTAGGGGGCAGAAGCCGATTGAAACGAAGCGATAAACGACTTGTGCGTACACAGTAGATTTTGGAAGAAGGGGCTAGGGCATGAGGGCGAAGATCTCAACATCTATGAGTAACTAAATTGAGCAGCTCAAATCGCCTGCTTTCTGCGTAAATCGTAGATTCTCCCGATAGTCCACCGGACAGTCAATCACCGCCGGAACGTTTTGTTCAAGCGCTTCTTTCAGAGTCGGAATCAACTCCGCTACGGACTGAACCCGATATCCTTTTAGCCCCATGCTTTCTGCAAATTTGACGAAATCTGGATTGCTGAACTTGATAAACGATGAATGTCCAAATTGGTTTTCTTGCTTCCACTCAATCAGGCCATAGCCGCCATCGTTAAAGATAATCGTCACGAATGCAGTTCCCACTCTCAGAGCCGTCTCAAGCTCCTGACAGTTCATCATAAAACCACCGTCGCCTGTCACCGCCACGACTTTACGATCGGGGTGAACTAACTTTGCCGCGATCGCGCCCGGAATGGCAATTCCCATTGCTGCAAAACCATTCGAGATAATGCAGGTATTTGGGCGGTGACAGTGATAATGTCGCGCCATCCACATCTTGTGTGCGCCGACATCAGAGATCACAATGTCATCCGCGCCCATCACCTGCCGCAGATCATAGATTAGCTTTTGGGGCTTGATCGGGAAGCCGTCATCATTGGCGTATTGGGCATAATCACTGCGAATCTCTGCGCGTAAACTCAGCGCTTGCGGATCAGGTTTGCCATCTCGATCGCAGCGATACAAAATCTCTTGCAGTGAGTCGGAAATCTCGCCCACCACTTCCGCGATCGGCATATAGCTACTATCGACTTCAGCGGGTGTACTGCCAATGTGAATTACGGGAATTTTGCCTTCTGGGTTCCATTTTTTGGGTGAATATTCGATCAGGTCGTAGCCGATCGCAATGACTAAATCTGCTTGATCAAATCCGCAGCTAATATAGTCGCGCTGTTGTAATCCCACTGCCCACAGTGCTAGAGGATGCGGGTAAGCAATCACTCCTTTTCCCATGAAAGTATTTGCAACGGGAATGTTTAATCGGGTTGCAAACTTGGTGAGCATTTCACTTGCATTCCCGCGAATGGCACCGTTTCCGACCAGGATTAATGGATTCGTTGCATCGTTGATCGCGGCGGCGGCTTTCTCGATGCTGCGGAAAGAGGCAAAGGATTTTTCGATGTTGTCGCAGACGAGCGGCTTTCCGTCGACGGGCATGGCTGCGATGTTTTCTGGGAGGTCGATGTGAACGGCTCCGGGCTTTTCGGATTGAGCAATCTTGAAGGCTTTGCGAACAATCTCAGATGTGTTGCTCGGTCGCACAATTTGAGCATTCCACTTGGTCACAGGAGCAAACATCGCCACGAGGTCTAAATACTGATGCGATTCGATGTGCATTCGATCGGTTCCGACTTGTCCGGTGATTGCGATGAGTGGGGCACGATCGAGGTTTGCATCTGCTACCCCAGTCATTAGATTGGTTGCGCCTGGCCCTAGTGTGGATAAGCAAACGCCTGCTCGTCCAGTAAGTCGTCCGTAGACATCTGCCATAAATGCTGCGCCTTGCTCATGTCGCGTGGTGATAAACCGAATCGAGGAGTTTTGGAGCGCTTCCAGGACATGAAGATTTTCTTCTCCTGGTAAACCAAAGATGTATTCAACGCCCTCAGCTTCCAAACATCGAACTAATAATTCTGCGGTGTTCATTGCTCATCCTCCTTGATGAAAGGCTAGGGATTTGCCCCGTTTAGTGATAGCTCAAATTTGACGGTTTAAAGGAACTTTCTATACAGTGGGTGCGAGATTTTGCGCTTCGTTGCTGACGGTTTCAGCCCCCTAAATCCCCAGAATGGGGAACTTTGAATCGAGGATTCTGAGCTTAAATCCCCCAGAATGGGGGATTTAGGGGGCACGATCTCCTTTGCGATTCACGATGATTTAAGCTTGCTCATTTCGCCCAGACAGTTTTGATATTGACAAATTCGAGAATGCCTTCGCGCCCCAGTTCGCGCCCGAAACCCGATCGCTTAATTCCGCCAAACGGCAATTTCATATCGGATTTCACCATGCCATTGATAAAGACTGATCCTGATTCGATTTCCTCGATTAATCGATCTCGTTCGGTGGGATCTTGCGTCCAAGCACTTGCACCAAGTCCAAACGGGGAATCATTTGCACGCGCGATCGCACTTTCTAAATCTGGCTCTCGAAACACTAGCGCAACGGGGCCAAAAAACTCGTCATACTCTGCCAGACAGCCTTTTGGAATCTCAGCAAGGATGGTGGGTAGATAAAAATTGCCGGGTTGATCGCGCAGAGACTCACCGCCGATCAGCACTTTTGCGCCTTGCTGAATTGAGGTCTGAACTTGCTGATCTAAGTCTTTTAGAATTCCCGGTGTCGCTAAAGGCCCAATGTCAGTATCCGGTAACATTGGATCGCCTACTTTCAAAGCTTTGTATTGTTCAACTAAACGATCGATGAATTGATCCGCGATCGCTTCCGCAACAATAAATCGTTTTGCGGCAATACAAGACTGCCCATTGTTGATCATTCTCGCGGTGACTGCCGTTTTTACAGCTTGATCGAGATCTGCACTGGGCATCACAATAAATGGATCACTGCCGCCAAGCTCTAACACGACTTTCTTAAGGTGCTTTCCTGCAATTGCGGCGAGGCTTGCTCCAGCGGGTTCACTTCCGGTTAACGTCGCAGCTTTTACGCGGTCATCTTCAACGATCGCAGCAACTTGATCGGCTCCGACTAACAGCGTTTGAAATGCTCCGGTTGGAAAGCCAGCGCGAGTTAAAACTTCTTCGATCGCGAGGGCGGACTGTGGCACGTTCGAGGCGTGCTTTAACAATCCGACATTTCCCGCCATCAGTGCTGGAGCCGCAAACCGAAACACCTGCCAAAACGGAAAATTCCATGGCATCACCGCTAAAATCACGCCGAGCGGTTGATATCTAACAAAGCTGATTGAAGCATCGGTTTGAATCGGCACATCTGCTAAAAACGCCGCTGCATTTTTCGCATAGAACCGACAGACCGCCGCACACTTATTGACTTCTGCGATCGCGGCTTTTAAAGGCTTACCCATTTCCAGTGTCATCAGTTGACCAAAGCGATCGCGCTCTTGCTCTAGAATGTTCGCAGCTTTAGAAAGCCATTCAGCGCGTTGGCCCATTGGGATCGATCGGAACTGCAAAAACTGCGATTGTGCAAGGTCAATCTTGTGTTTAATCTCTGCGCCCGTGAGTGCTTCAAAGGTTTTTACAACTTCTCCGGTCACAGGATTTATTGTTGCGATCGCCATTCCCCTTCCTCCCTAACTCGGTTTGTCGGAAAAACTACCAGCACAACTTTAGCGATTGTCTCGATCGCGCGAACGATTGTTTCAGGTAACAATTCTCTCACGGCTCAAAATTCTGCGGCTTGCTACTTCGTTCTAACAAATGCTTCTACTACTATCCTCTCAATGATCCAGCAAAACATCGAATGAACTATGGTTAAGATTATTCTTGCAAGCGCTCACAGATTTGTTAACTTTATCAATTAAATTGCAAAGTAAGATTAACTGATCTCATGAAATCGCGTAATGTTAGCAAAACCTTAAATTTTTGAGGCAATTCCGACTGCAAAATTGGCTCATGATACGATGAAAATCAATCAGATAAAGTGATCGATCAAACCATTGCTTTGCTTGAAGCAACGTAGATAGCGTTCGTATGTAGCTCAGACATCCCTTCAGCCAAAACGAATTCGTCTATACTGGTCAAATATCAGATACAAACCAGGTTAGGAGCGCTGTTTACCGCTTCTGGGAATGCTTTGTCCATCCTTACAGTGCGCTAAGTCGTAGAGGTCTTGAGTTGGACGTAATTCTAAATATGAATCTAACGAGTTCCTTGAGTAAACCAGTCGTTCTCGCCGTTGATGACAACCTGGATAACCTTGTGCTGCTAGAGTATCAGCTTGCTACCGTTGCCCATTGTGCAGTTGTGACGGCCGCAACAGGTGAATCGGCGGTGAATCTTGCCCATAGCAATCAGCCCGATCTGATTTTGCTTGATATCTTACTGCCCGATATGAATGGCGTGGAAGTGGTTCGACAACTTCGGCAATCCCCTGCAACTGCCGGAATCCCGATCGTAGCTTTGACCGCACTTGCCAGAACCGAAGATCGCGATCGTATTCTCGATTCTGGCTGCAACGACTATTTAACGAAACCTTACGATCTTGACGATCTACAAGCGGTTGTTATTCGTCATCTCCCGCAATACTGTCCTCTCTAGTCCGCCGAGATTGAGACTCCCGCAAATGCGGCGATTCTTCTAAAACTGCGATCGTGCCGCTCCGCCCTGTATCAAAGGTTGCATCACTCAGCACATCGATCACCTTCACCCCAACAACCTCTTCGATCAAGGCGCTCAACTGCGGATGCAGCGCCTTATCTAGATCGTTGTGAACCTTCTCGGCAAGTTCTTCTTGTCCGTTTTCGAGTAGCAATTGCTCAGGTTTTGTGATCGAATTTTCCAGGACAATAATGACTTTGCCCTCTGCGATGTGACATTGTACGCGGCTCGGTTGGTGTCCAAGCTGAGTACGATAAAAGGCTTGCACCCGCTGCGAAAGTGTACGCTCTAATTGTCCACGGGTTGGTAAAGCTGTAGAGGTCATAATAGTAATAATTTAAGTCTGCATATGAATTTGCATGATTTTATTATTACGACCTCGATCTCATTTCTAATCTTTCTAGAGAAATGTTCTTCTCTGCCGCCTTCTCAGCTTTTAGGCTTAACGCGCCTCGATCAATCCGTTAACAATCGTAAGTACGATCGACAGTCCAATCAGCACCCATAAAACGAAACCCGGCAGAAACGCGAACAATCCAAGTCCTCGCAGAATCCACACGATCGCGGTTAGGGCAAGAACGACAACATAAACGATCGCTCTGGAATTGTTGGGCTGATTCATAGAAAATCAATTTTGTTCAATCTGGTCTTTCCCACTATAGGCAGACTTTTTATAATCTTCATCAGCATCAAACAATTGTTTGATGCAATGGCTGCTATCGTAGCGGGTGATTGATGGTGTGAATGAGGAGTGTCCTGGAATGATGACCCTAACGCGCGAAACTTCTGCTTTGATGCAAGGTGAGATTTTGCTGAAAACGCAGCCGCATTCAGCCTGGGGAGGAGCCGTCACCGCACAGATGTATTTACCGATCGCGCTTCCTTCGGTTTGGCAGCAGGTGACAGACTACCCCCGTTGGACGCAATATTTTCCCGATGTCACTCGCAGCGAAATCATGTCACGACACTCCGGAGTGAAGCGAATCTATCAAGCGGCAAGTAAAGCATTTTTGATTTTCACAGCGCAAGTTGACATTACGCTAAGGGTGCTAGAGACGCAGAATCAGCGAATTCAGTTCTTTCTCGAATCGGGTAGTTTCAGCGATTTCACTGCAGATTTGCACTTACGATCGCACGAAGAAGGAACGATCCTAACTTACTCGGTGTGTGCGACTCCAACGATTCCAGTGCCAAGCTTTCTGATTGAGCAAGCGATCCGATTAGATTTGCCTGCGAATCTGCGCCAAATGAGATCGGTGATCTGTACAGGGCGATAATAGCAAATAGTCGATTCCGAAGGATTTCATGGCGCGTCCTAGCTATGGTGCTGCAACTCAATCTCGATCGCGAATTCTCTTCACGGTTCTACTCGATTATGCGAACGAGGAGCTAGAAACCGAAGAAAGTTCGATCGAGGTGTTGCGCCCGCAGATCCAAACCCATTGGCAAAGCGAGCGACGATTAATCGTTCGTACCAAAGTTCGATTTCTAGAAGCGCTGACAAAGTTAGTTTATTCACCCTTAAGCGCTGATCAAATCAAGGAATCTCTGCGCCGATTCGAGGATTATCTAGGCATTCTCGAAGACAATCGCCCGAATCGAGGCGGCTCTGAGGTCTGGCATTTCCAACAGTTTGTGGATACCATTTACGCCTGGAAACAAGACTACTTTCCAATAACTCCCACCCAAAGACAGCAACTTAATTACGTATTAGGACAGGTTGCATTACGCGCTTTGGCGCAATCTGAAACGCGATTTCGTTTACCATATTCTTTCGTACAACAAGCTTTTGGAAATGAGATCGACCTGATGCCTCTAGCGCTCCAACTCGGTTGGCTCAATCAAGTTTCAACCACAAGCGGCGAGAAGGTTTACGCTTTTTATCACTCTAGTTTTCAGGAATATTTTGCAGCCCAAGCGATCGACGACTGGCATTTTTTCTTCGAGAATTTTGCGATCTTTCAATCTCATTGGCGCGAAGTTATTTTCCTGTGGTTAGGTCGAACAGATTTAGCGATCGCTCAAAAAGAATCTTTCATTCAAGCATTATTGAATTTTGACGATCGTTGCGGTGGTTTCTACACGCATCGCGCTTTCTTTTTAGCTGTATCCGGTTTATCTGAGTTTCCGCAGAGTCAGAATGCAGATCAGCTTCTAACAGGTTTAATTCAACATCGATTTAGCAGTGAAACTTTAGCTCCAGTTCGAGAAGCAGCGAGAATTGCACTGCTACAAACCGATCGACAAACTGCGATCGCAAAATTAGAGCAGTTCGTTTGCTCAACTCCGGATGTTTTCGCGCGATGGACAGCCGCCTATACGTTAGGAAAGACGCTCGATTATGGAAATTCACACGCTGTAGATGCACTCATTGAAGTACTCAACACAATCGAAAATACAATGCTGAGATTGAACGTTTGCGCTCAGTTAGAGAGGATTAATCCAGGAAATCGTGTTGCATTTGAAACACTACAATCAATCTTAATCACAACCGAATCAGAAACATTTCAGCGCAAGCGGCGTACATTCTAGGAAAAAATAAACTCGATACGAAACAAGCAATCTCAACGCTAGAGCGATTGATCAATTCAACAGAAAATTTAACACTACGACTACAAGTCGCAGAAAATCTAAGCGCACTTGATCCAACGAATACGATCGCGCTTTCAGTTCTCACTGCTCTACCCACGAAAACTAAGCCCACCAGCACCAAACCCTCAAAGTCCGGGGCATTGCAGCTTGAACGTACGATCGCAACTTTAGAGAATCGATTAGCTGAAGCGACTGATCCGATCAATCAGCGTCGCCTTGCGTACCGATTGGCAACCCTTTCACCTGGACACCCAATCGCGATCGGAGTCCTTTTCTCTTTACTACTCAAACCCCTACCTACATTGCACAAACGAGTTAGTGAGAACCTGAGAGACGTTTTATTGGAAGAACAATTACCAGAAGTCATCGATCGATTAAAAGAATTCTCTGAGCAATCCGAGATTTATAAAGTCCTTTGGTATTGCTCAGAGTGAATGACTTATCAATTGTTCGATCGAGCTTGGAATCAAAACTCTCCGAATTGACTAGCCCAAAGATGTCTGCCCTTATTTCCACCTCCTTGTATGGTAAGAACAGATTCAAAGTCCCTCTTCCTTGGGGCTACTGTGTACACACAAAGTCGATTGGTCTGTTATTGCCTAGACCTCTCGCCCCCTAAATCCCCCATTCTGGGGGACTTTGAGCAAAAGGAATTTCCAGAACACTTAGGAATTTCTCAGTTTCAAAGTCCCCCAAATTTGGGGACAGAAGCCGACTGAAACGAAGTGACAAGCAACTTGTGTGTACACGCTAGCTCCCTTGGGGAGAGAGACTTAGGGTGAGGGCAGAATTCATGCGTCTCACAAGTTCATTAGAATTGCTATAGTGACATTCGGTTTGGGCCTGCACTCGACCGCAAAATTGCGAATAACAAGGGAGTGAAGGTATGCAACCAGTTGATTTCACAGCGCTGATGGCAAGTTGTGCGGAACTACGATCGCAGTGGCTTCCCGCCCGATTTGAACAGGCGTATCAACGCGATCGCTTTACCGTTTTAGTCGCGTTGCGGACGTTGAAAAAACGTGGATGGTTGACGCTTTCTTGGCATCCCCAAGCCGCCCGAATTCATATCAGCGATCCGCCATCTCGTGATCCTGATACCTTTACGTTTAGTCAGCAGTTGCGGCATCAATTGAGCGGATTGGCGCTCGTTGCGATCGAGCCTGTGTCACCTTGGGAAAGAGCGATCGATCTACAGTTTGCTCAACGTCCAGGCGAACCCGCATCGGCACATCTCTATGTTGAGGTTATGGGTCAATATAGCAATGCGATTCTGGTGAATCAAGACAATGCGATCGTCACCGCAGCCCATCAAGTGAGTTCTAATCAATCGAGCGTGCGCCCGATTCAAACAGGTCAGCCGTATGAGCTTCCCCCCGCTCGACTCGATCCGGCTCCCAGTTTGGCAGAGGGAATCGATCGATGGCGATCGCGCATCAGTCTTGTTCCGGGTGCAATTCGCAAAAATCTAGTCAAAGCTTATCGCGGTCTAAGTTCTGCGCTCGTTTTATCGATGTTGCAAGCAGCAGAACTTGATCCAGATCGATCGACGGAAACACTGACCGATACAGAATGGCAACGCTTATTTGAGTGCTGGCATTTTTGGCTCAATGCGATCGACAACAATCGATTTCACCCTGGATTCACTCCGCAAGGATATACGGTGATTTGGGGAAGTGATTCGATCAGCGTCCAGCAAATGATCGATCGCTATTATCGCGACCAACTCAATCAGCAAGAATTCACGCAGCTTCGTCACCAAATTACTCAAAAGCTCAACAATGTTCTCAACAAACTGCGGGTCAAAGCGGCAGGTTTTGAAAGTCGATTAGATCGGTCGGATCGTGCCGACCAAGCCAAACAGCAAGCCGATTTATTAATGGCGAATCTGCACCAGTGGGAACCGGGAATGAAATCGATCGAGCTTCTCGACTTTGAAACCGAGGAGCCTGTAAAAATCCCGCTCGATCCTGAAAAAAATGCAGTCTCAAACGCTCAAGCCCTTTACAAGCAACATCAGAAATTAAAACGAACTCGTGCCGCGATCGAACCCTTACTCGAAGCGGTGCAAACGGAAATTTCCTATTTAGAAGAGATCGAAACCGCGATCGCTCAATTCGAGAAGTACGAAACGCCCGACGATCTCAAAGGACTCGAAGAAATCCGCGACGAACTGGTGCAAGAAGGCTACCTCGAAGGTTCTGAATATCGCAAAGCAGTCACTCAACAGGATTCCGCAATTCAGCCCTACCGCTACAAAACGCCGAGCGGGTTTGAACTCCTCATCGGTCGCAACAATCGCCAAAACGATCAGCTCACCTTCCGAACCGCCACCGAATACGATTTGTGGTTTCACACTCAGGAAATTCCGGGAAGCCACGTTCTGTTACGCCTCGAACCGGGAGCGATCGCAGACGAAAAAGATCTGCAATTCACAGCAAATTTAGCGGCTTATCACAGCCGCGCACGGCAAAGTGAGCAAGTTCCAGTGATTTACACAGAGCCGAAGCACGTTTACAAGCCCAAGGGCGCAAAGCCTGGAACCGTGATCTACAAACAAGAGCGGGTGATTTGGGGACAACCGCAGCAAGGGAAAGAAATCGCGGTCGGAGCTAAACCCATCAGTTAAACTTCTGCCTGACCGAATCTATCATCAGGGGGAGATATGTCCGGGAACCATGAAGTTTCGTCACGAATTTTTTGTGTTTGTTGTTACAATGTTCATCAGATAGGGATTATTACTCTATGAAGCCCGCTGCAAGTTGGGAAACGCGCAGAATGGGTTTTCTCCAATGTGAAACGACAACAGGTTGATCTTGAGCCAGCTTTTCTACAAGTTGGCTCTTTATTTTTATCAGTATTTGATAAGAAGAATTGTAGTTTATCGAACAGGCAGAAATTCGTTTGATCGAGTGCAGAACAGACAGAACTCGTGAACGGTTCGATAAGCTGCGTAAATATTGTGAGAATTAATACTCGATCGACGACGTTACAATATCATGAATAATTAAAATGAGACTCATTCTCAATGTAGGATGAAAAGGGTCTTCCCAGTAGGCACATTTTTCAGATGAAAAGGATTCTAAGTCGCCCCCCGCTTGCTAAACTCCTCATCACTTCGCTTTTGCTGTCCGGGACTGCCTCCGGACTGCTTGTAAGCTGTAGTCAATCCGCCCCTCCGCAAGCCAGCGGAACAGCACAAACTTCTCCCGCTGCCAACACAGAGAAAAAACTGCGCGTTGTCGCGACCTTTCTCCCGGTTTATCTCTTCACCAAAGCCGTTGCGGGAGATGCTGCCCAAGTTGATATGTTGATCAAGCCCGGAACGGAGGTGCATGAATATCAATCCACGCCTGTGGACGTGCAGACCCTAGCGCAGAGCGATGTCGTGGTCAAAAACGGACTAGGAATCGAAGAATTTTTAGACAGCACCCTCAAAAGCGCACAAAACTCAAAACTCAAGGTCGTCGATGCGAGCCAAGGAATTCAAGCGATCGACCAACTCTCGCAAGTCGTTCACACCGGAAAAGAACAGGGTCACGATCACGCCGCTGGAAATCCTCACGTTTGGCTTGACCCCGTTTTGGCAAAGCAACAAGTTGAAAATATTCGTGATGGATTGATCGCTGCTGATCCACCGAACAAAGCGAAATACGAAGCAAACGCGATCGCGTATCTCCAACAACTAACAGCCTTAAACACCGAGTTTGAGCAAGGATTAGGCAAATTTCGCGATCGTACATTCATCACGTTCCACGATGCTTTTCCTTATCTTGCAAAGCGATATCAACTTAAACAAGTTGCAGTCGTCGAACTTCCCGAAGATCAACTCTCTCCAGCAGATGTAAAAGAAACGATCGATACCGTAAAACAATTTCAGGCAAAAGCGCTCTTTAGCGAACCTGGAGTCGATAACAAACTCCTCGACGGTCTTTCTAAAGATCTCAACCTCAAACTGCGCCCTCTAGACTCCCTAGAAGCCGGACAAACTGATCCACAGCATTACTTCACAGCAATGAGATCGAATTTGCAAACTTTAGAAGCCGCGTTCAAGTGATTAGCCCAATTCTCAAAGTCGAAGGGTTGACCGTTCTGCGGGGACGGTACACCGCACTCGAAAATGTCTCATTTGAACTTCCCGCTGGCAGTTCCGCTGCGATCGTAGGCCCAAACGGTTCTGGAAAAAGTACGCTCGTTCAAGCCGTTTTAGATCTTCTCCCGAAAGCTTCTGGTTCGATCGAGCTTTTCGGTCGCCCAATTCGCCGCTTAGGAAATCTGCGATCGCAAATCGGCTATATGCCGCAAAATTTCATCTTCGATCGCAGTTTCCCGATTTCGGTCGGTGAATTAGTTGCGCTGGGTCAGAGCGACGGGCATAAAAAAGCCGCGATCGTGCAAGCCTTACAGCGAGTGAACGCGCTGCATCTGCGCGATCAAGCGATCGGCACGTTGAGCGGTGGTGAACTCAAGCGCGTTCTGTTGGCATATTGTCTGGTCACACCTCGGAAATTACTCGTTCTCGATGAAGCCTTTGCAGAAGTCGATGTTCAAGGTGAAGCAGAATTTTTCAGCTTGCTCAACGAACTACAGCGCGAAGAAAGCTGGACAGTCTTGCAGGTTTCTCACGATCTTGATATGGTCAATCGACACTGCAATTACGTCTTGTGCCTTAATCGATCGCTGATTTGCACAGGCAAACCGGAGATTGCTTTATCCCGCGATAATCTGCTTCAAACTTATGGATCTGGTTTTAGCCGTTACCGACATCAGCACTAATTTAATCAATCTGCTGCAATATCCTTTTATGCAACGCGCGATCGTGGCAGGCGTTCTGATGGGATTGCTGTGCGGTTTTTTGGGCAGTTTCGTGGCGTTGCGGCAGTTGTCGTTCTTCTCGCATGCGGTCGGACACGCGGCACTCGTGGGAATTGCGATCGGCGTTTTGATTCAAGTCGATCCGACCTGGACGCTGCTCCCGTTCACACTGCTGTTTGGCGTTGCGGTTCTCTATTTAATTGATCAAACCGATTTGTGGAGCGATAGCGTCCTCAATATTGTGTTGTCGGGCGCATTAGCGATCGGGGTGATTCTCACCACATTCATTCAAGGCTATCGCGGCAATTTGATCAATATTCTGTTTGGTGACATTCTCGCTGTCACTTGGACAGATATTTCGCTTACCGCATTGCTGTTAATCGTGAGCGTTTCGATTCTGCTTGCAACGTTGCGCCAGCAAATTCTGCTGACTCTCAATCAAGCCGTTGCGAAAGTTCAAGGCGTTTCGATTCAGTTTCATCGTTATTTGTTTGTGGTGCTTTTATCGCTAACGGTCGCAGTAGCAATTAAAGCGATCGGCATTCTTTTAGTCAATGCGTTTCTGGTAATTCCTGCTGCAACAGCGAAACTCTTGAGTCACCAATTTAAACCGTATCTAAGCTGGTCAGTTGCGATCGGGGGACTGAGTAGCATTGCTGGAATGCTTGTTTCTGGCGTGTTCAACTTTCCGTCAGGCCCAAGTATTGTTCTCGTTCAATTTTGTTTATTTCTGCTTGTATTTGCAGTGACGAAACTGTATTCAAAAATGGGCGAAACCGAGCCGAAGAAGCGATCACTTCATCAATAGAAGTGTTGGGCAATGAGAGACTGATCCAGCGTCATCGTTCCGGCTCCAATTCTCTTGTCCGATATGATACATCCCAAGCAAGCAACTCTAGAATTTATTGCGATACTTGCTCACCACATCACAACAAAGCTGACCCCTATAAATTGCCTGTGTTGTTGTCTGCCTAACACTGGGTCAAAATCATCAGACCTCAGATGAAACCCCTTGGTTTTCTCACACAAGTTGGATTGAAATTTGATACTCTTATCCAATTAGTTCTTGGGGAACATTGGCGTGGATATTCAAATCGGCAGGGGCAAAACGGCTCGAAGAGCATATGGTTTCGATGAAATTGCGCTTTCTCCAGGACAGCGGACACTCGATCCGAAACTGGCAGATACGCGCTGGACGATCGGCGGCATCGATCGCGAAATTCCAATCATCGCCTCCGCAATGGATGGCGTGGTGGATGTTGGCATGGCGGTGAAGCTCTCACAGTTGGGAGCATTAGGCGTGCTGAATATCGAAGGGATTCAAACTCGTTACGAAGATCCAAATCCGATTCTCGATCGCATTGCCGAAGTCGGAACAACGGAATACGTGCCGTTGATGCAAGAACTTTACGCGCAGCCGATTAAACCTGAACTGGTCGAAAAGCGCATTCGAGAAATCAAATCCCAAGGTGGAATCGCGGCAGTGAGTGCGACTCCGGCGGGTGCAAGTCAATTTGGACAGATTGCCGCAAAAGCTGGAGCCGATTTGTTCTTTATTCAAGCAACGGTTGTTTCGACCGCGCACTTATCGCCGGAATCGATCGCACCTTTAGATTTAGCGAAATTCTGCGAAGAAATGCCGATTCCCGTGATTCTCGGAAACTGCGTTACTTACGAAGTCACCCTCAATCTAATGAAAGCTGGAGCCGCTGCTGTTCTCGTTGGAATCGGGCCGGGTGCAGCTTGTACTTCCAGAGGCGTTCTGGGCGTAGGAGTTCCGCAAGCGACAGCCGTTGCCGACTGTGCCGCTGCCCGCGACGACTACCAGCGTGAAACAGGGCGGTATGTTCCCGTGATTGCAGATGGCGGACTGATCACAGGCGGCGATATCTGTAAATGTATTGCCTGTGGTGCTGATGCAGTCATGATCGGATCGCCGTTTGCCCGCGCCAAAGAAGCACCGGGTCGTGGATTTCATTGGGGCATGGCAACCCCTAGCCCAGTCCTACCGAGAGGAACCCGAATTCGAGTCGGAACAACAGGAACGCTGGAACAAATCTTACGCGGGCCGGCTCAATTAGACGATGGAACGCATAACTTACTGGGTGCCCTGCAAACGAGCATGGGAACGCTCGGTGCAAAAGACATCAAAGAAATGCAGCGAGTCGATGTCGTGATTGCTCCGTCCTTGTTGACAGAAGGCAAAGTCTATCAAAAAGCGCAGCAGCTAGGCATGGGTAAATAGTTCTCGATCGCTCTATATTCTGCGATCGCATTCTCTTTCTTTTACAGATTGCGATCGCGAAATAATCTTTTCATCGAATGGTTAAGAGTTTTGCAGGACTTGCAAGATTGCCTGGTAAAACGAAATCCGTCGTCTAGAATAGAGAAAGCGGAGACGTATGTTTCCGTTCACTCCTCACACCACACTCCGCCTGGACTTCGGTTTAGGCGGTTCCTTATTTTTAAACTGCTTTGGCCCGCGAGTTTGTATCTAATTATGTCTGGGCTGAGAATGAATCCTGCCATTTTTGCTATGTTAGAATTTCGTCAAATGAAACAAAGGCAAGGATTTTCAGGAATGTCAGCAACCGCACAAGTTACGGATTCTTCGTTTGATCAGGAAGTGCTTCAGAGTGAAGTCCCAGTTCTTGTGGATTTCTGGGCACCTTGGTGTGGGCCGTGTCGGATGGTTGCGCCTGTTGTCGATGAGATTGCAGCGCAATACGAAGGCAAAATCAAAGTGGTCAAACTCAACACCGATGAAAATCCTGGTGTCGCCAGCAAGTTTGGAATTCGCAGTATTCCCACGCTGATGATTTTCAAAGGCGGTCAGCGCGTCGATATGGTGGTCGGTGCTGTCCCCAAATCTACGCTTTCCAATACGCTCGACAAGCATCTTTAAGATTACCCCCCCTGGATTCGTCTCATTTGCTAAATTTATTTTTCACACTGCTGATGACGCTCCAGAGTTTACTGCTGGGGCGTTTTTCAGCATCGATGCGGGCTTCGCATCCTGCCCAATCTCGTTACAATAGAATGCCCTTGTGAGGAAGCGTTCATGTCTGTAGACCCGTCTCCGTCCGAATTTCCCCAATCCACTCGATCAGTGTTGAATGTCGAACCCTTACGATCGACGCTGAATGATCTCCTCGATCAGTTGCCGAATCTGCAACACGGGGCGCTGATTGCTCAAGCGCTGAATCTGATCGTAGGAATGTCTGGGAGTGAAATCGATCGCTTAGATTGGAAAATTCTCAATGCGTCGCTGCAAGATATGGAGCGAGCGTTTACCGTGTTTTATCCCTATCGCCATGTGCGGAAGATCGCAATTTTCGGCTCTGCTCGAATCAAGGCGAATACCGAAGAGTATCAGATCGCCAAAGAGTTTGCACAATGTGTAACGCAGCAGGGCTACATGGTGATCACGGGTGCGGGTGGCGGCATCATGGAGGCGGGGAACGAGGGCGCAGGGGCGGAAAAGTCATTTGGGCTGAATATTCAATTGCCGTTTGAGCAGGGCGCGAATCCCTTTATCGAAGGCGATCCGAAGCTGATTCCGTTTAAGTACTTTTTCACTCGAAAAGTATTTTTCTTAAGAGAAAGCGATGCGTTAGCGCTTTTTCCCGGCGGATTTGGCACTCAGGACGAAGCGTTTGAATGCTTGACGCTGACGCAAACCGGAAAATCGGCTCCGGTGCCGTTGGTACTCATCGACAAACCCGGTGGAAGATACTGGGATGACTGGGCGGAGTACATCGATAAACAGTTGATGAAACGCGGTTTGATCAGCCCAGACGATCCGAGTTTGTACACAATTACAGATGATATTGATGTCGCGTGCGCTGCGATTTCTAACTTCTATCAGGTGTATCACTCTAGTCGCTATGTCGGCAGTCAGTTAGTCCTGCGGTTGAAAACTGAATTGAGCGATGCGGCAGTCCATGAATTGAACGATCGCTTTAAAGAAATCATCGTCACAGGCAGAATCGAGAAAACGAAACCACTTCCTCAAGAAGCGCACGACGAAACGTATCAATTACCTCGCTTGATGCTGAATTTTAATCAGCGCGATTTAGGTAAGCTGTATCAACTGATTGCAGCGATTAATATGTTAGGTAATCCGCCGCCTGAAGTGTCGGCACATCCCGAACGGAAGTAAACTGAGCAAAGTCGATCGTGCAAATGCGGTTAGACTCGAATTACGAGCGATCGTATGTCTATTCTAGAAAGAATGGTTTTGGGTAAAGGAAATGAATTCCTGTTTTGCCCTAGAATAGCGGGTTATGATGACAGATCCGGCAAAAGGTTCTTCTGGTGATTCCAGTGCGTCTCTGTGGCATGAGGCGACAACTCACGTAGTGGATTTATTAACTCACTACGGCTTTGATTTGGGCGGAAATAATGCGCGGCAGTTAATCGATCGCTGGCAGTCTAAGTATTCTGAAAGCTGGGTGCGATGGGCAGTGATCGAAGCGCTGTACCAAGGACGGTATAAAGCGGTTTCGGTTGAGCAGATTTTGCAGCTTTGGCAACGACGGCAACAGCCTTGCTATCACTTTAACTACGAGTTTGAGCGGCTTGTTTGCCACAAGTTTCCCCGCAATCTAGCGCAGACTCCACGATCGAAATCTCCACCTGACACCACTATTCTCCCCGATCTTCCTGCACCAAGTCGATCAATCGTTCCTTCCGTTGCAGAACCGCCGCCCTGGGTTGCCCTCGCAGAACAGATCCAGCAAGAAAATGAACTCGCTGAACTGAATCAGAATGCTGAGATCGCGCCATTGAATGTGAGCCATTTAGAGCCGCCGGAAATTTTGCTTGATCGAGTAGCGCGACTTCAAGCCGGAGTAGAAGCCTTGATCGAACAAGCGACTTCAAGTTTGAATGCCTCTACTGAGGCGATGAAAACGAAGTTACAAGCAGAAGAAAACAAAGAAGCTTCATCCGAAGTGAACACGGAGCGCGATGTCAGCATCGATGTTTCCTCAGATTTATCTCCAGACCTTTCTGAAGATGTGCATCCGCCAATTCATCAATTTATGCCAGCTCCAACGGGATCGGAATTTCACACCAAGTTAAAAGCCGTAGTAGAGCAAGAAGCGATCGAGTAAAGTAGATCGCTTCTTATTTCCGTTCTGCAATTCGCAATTTTGCCGATCGCGATCTTACATTTTCTTGAATCTCATCTTCTTGAGCCACGATCGGCTTTTTTGTAATCACCGTCAAAATCTCAGATTCTTTCAGTCGATGTTTCACGATTCGATCTTCCAAACTATGAAAACTGATAATCACGATCCGTCCGCCCGGTTTTAGCCAAGTCGGTGCTTTTTCGATAAATTGCTCTAAAACCTCAAGTTCGCGATTTACTGCAATTCTTAAACCTTGAAACACGCGCGTTGCCGGATGAATTCGACCGTAGCGATATTGTTTGGGTACTGATCCCGCGATCGCATCTGCTAATTCTGTCGTGGTCTTAAACGGTCGCCGCTCCACAATCCGTCTTGCAATTCGGCGCGATAATCGTTCTTCCCCGTAGGTGTAAAAAATATCTGCTAGCTTCGGCTCTTCCCAGTGATTAATCATCTCGGCAGCGGTCAGCTCTTGCCGCTGATCCATTCGCATATCTAACGCTGCTTCTTGCCGGAAACTAAACCCTCGATCGGCAATATCAAACTGAGCCGAACTCACGCCCAAATCCGCCAGAATTCCGTCGAATTTTGTCTCCCCTGGATCAAACTCAGCAAAATTGGTGTGATGGAATGTGACTCGATCGCCTAACTTCTCTCGTGCCGCAGAGAGCGCGAATTCATCTTGATCGATCGCGGTCAACATCACATCAGGAGCCGCTGCTAGAATTAGCTCACTGTGACCGCCACCGCCCACCGTCGCATCGAGATACTCTCCGCCGCTGCGAATCGCCAATCCTTCAACGACTTCGCGACTCAAAACAGGAATGTGGAAAAACTCAGAACTCATGATGATTTCGCGATCGTGCCTAGTAACACTATTGACTTAATTCTATTCGCGTCTAAGTGTAAATTGAATCCTGACCAAATTGATTCCAACCCGCGTGATCAGGCATGATTCTCTATAATTAAGAAAGTGCAACAAGTGCCCACAAAGCCTTATTCCACAGAGCTTGCCCGCAAATCGTGAATCGAGAGGCACCAACACCGATGGCAATGATCGAAACCAAGACAGAACCCATGGTACTCAACATGGGTCCGCACCATCCCTCGATGCACGGGGTGATGCGCCTAATCGTCACGCTCGACGGCGAGAACGTGGTCGATTGTGAACCTGTGATTGGCTATCTCCACCGAGGCATGGAGAAAATCGCCGAAAACCGCACCAACATTATGTTCGTTCCCTACGTCAGTCGTTGGGACTACGCAGCAGGAATGTTCAACGAAGCAATCACGGTGAATGCTCCCGAAAAATTAGCGGGGATCGCAGTTCCGAAACGCGCCAGCTATATCCGCGTGATCATGCTGGAACTTAACCGCATCGCCAATCATCTCCTGTGGCTTGGCCCATTCATGGCGGATGTCGGCGCACAAACACCTTTCTTCTACATCTTCCGCGAACGCGAACTGATCTACGACCTGTGGGAAGCCGTCGCTGGCTACCGCATGATCAATCACAACTATTTCCGCATTGGCGGAGTCGCTGCTGATTTGCCCTACGGCTGGATCGATAAGTGCTTAGACTTCTGCGATTATTTCTTGCCGAAAGTCGATGAATATGAGCGGTTGATCACTGACAATCCGATTTTCCGTCGTCGTGTCGATGGTATTGGTGTGATCACTCGCGATGATGCTATCAATTGGGGCTTATCTGGCCCAATGTTGCGGGCATCGGGCGTGAACTGGGATTTACGTAAGGTTGACCACTACGAAAGCTACGACGATTTCGATTGGGATGTGCAGTGGGAAACGGCGGGCGATTGCTACGCACGTTACGTGGTGCGAATCCGTGAAATGCGAGAATCAGTCAAGATTATCAGGCAGGCGATCAAAGGACTGCCGGGCGGCCCGTTTGAGAATCTCGAAGCAAAACGGATGGCAGAAGGGCCGAAATCTGAATGGAACAGCTTTGATTATCAGTTCATCGGCAAGAAGATTGCGCCAACCTTCAAAATCCCCAAAGGTGAACATTACGTTCGTCTAGAAAGCGGTAAAGGCGAATTGGGAGTTTATATCATCGGAGATGATAATGTTTTCCCTTGGCGCTTCAAAGTTCGAGCAGCGGACTTCAATAATGTTCAAATTCTCCCTTATTTAGTCAAGGGAATGAAAGTAGCAGACATTGTGACGATCCTCGGTAGTATCGACATCATTATGGGATCAGTCGATCGCTAAATTTCTTTCCTTCACTCCTCACAATCGGGCAGGTGTAACGAGCCTGCCTTTTTTATATGCAAGTTTGTTTCAAGTGTAACGGGTTCGATAAATTACAAGACGGTGACACGCGATCGACACATTTTGCGTTAGTATGAATTGCGGTCAAATTTAAGCATTCAATAAACTTTTTCTAATCTGGCTCCATCGTTAATGCAGAGTTAATGCAGAGCAGATTTAGGCTCGGTTCCAACGAAAAGTAGAACTGAGTCTCATTCATCGACGTGATTTTTGTTATCGTCAGCTTACGGATATTCCTGCTGATGTGCCACTCAGCTGTATAGGCGATGAGAGCATTCAGGTGTGAATCTCCCGGGCGATGCGACCTGAATCACGACGACATTAAGCGCTGAAATTTGCTTGAGGCGGTTCCGGGTTATTGATGGTGTCTGACTTAACAATCTAAGCTTCTGTGGCGGTGGATGACTATCCGCCTAAAGTAGGATTTCCGACTGGAGAAGGTGCGGGCGTGAGTCAGTTTTGGCTTATTTGCGCTCTGACGCTGAAGTTTCAGCAAAAACACTGAGTGAATGCACGAACAAACACTCTTGCAGAAAAAGATTGACTTTTTCTAAGTTAGACGCTATCAATAGTAGGTGAACTGAAGCGCGGACTCTAGCTGTAGCGTTTCACCCTCAAAACGGTTTGAGTGCTTATCCATTTCGTGTCACTCCACTATCCTCCACGGTTGAATTATGAAATACCAAGAGCAGCTAACTCCCTGGGTTGTCTATCAAATCACCTCAGACTTGCAACGCCAAGTTGTGATTCGGTTTCGCCGCCGCAACGATGCAGATTCTTATCTGAAAGTGTTGACTCAGACTCGTCCGAGTGCCCAGTTTGTCGTTGCCTTTGATGCACCTCCGGTCGCGGCTCAACCAGCAGCACTTGTCTAATCTGAGCGGTTAGGTGGACAGTGGTGTGCGATCGACATACGGTTGATCGAAGTACGATTTCAGTTTACGCATTGCTTTGTTTCCTGAACACTAGACTAACCGCGACCCCAGAGTTCGCCAACGGTTTGTGAAGTGCGCTTCGGTGAAATGACTTGATTTCGGTTTATTCTCTCCAGCTAAGTTTCAGTTTAGTACAGATACTCTATTCTGACTAACTGAAAAATGCAATAGATTAGAAACGATCGTTTCTAGTGTTCAGGTGAGTTCTGTGTTTGCTCAAGAAAATCAGTTTGTGGATGCTTCGGGTCCACTCTACAATTTCATATCTCAGCAGATTCGCGAACGATCGCGGATCACGTTTGCAGAATTTATGGATTTAGCGTTGTATTGTCCCCAGTTGGGCTACTACGCTAGACCCCGCGAGAAAATTGGGGCGCAGGGTGATTTTTTCACCTCGCCCCATTTATCGTTTGATTTTGGTGAATTGATAGCAGAACAGTTGGCGGAGATGTGGCAGGTTCTCGGACAGCCTGAGCCGTTTACAGTTGTCGAACTGGGTGCGGGGCAGGGACTACTCGCTGCGGATGTGTTGCGGTATCTCGATCGACATCATGCCGATTGTTTTAATTGCCTAACTTATTTGATTGTTGAAAAGGCTGCCGCGCATATTGTCGAACAGCGTTATCGATTGCGGCGTTGGACTGAGGCAGGGGTGCGGATTGAATGGACATCGATCGAGGAAATTCCTGATTATTCGATCGCAGGCTGTATCTTCTCAAATGAGTTGATCGATGCGTTTCCAGTGCATTTAGTCACGATTCAAGAGAACGTTCTCAAAGAAGTTTACGTTTGCCTTGAAGAAAATCGCTTTGCTGAAACGATTGGCGATCTTTCAACCGAGAAATTGGTGGATTATTTTAAGTTCGTTGGCGTTGATATTTCTCATTACGCTGATGGCTATCGGACTGAGGTGAATCTAGCTGCGTTGGACTGGATGAGTACGATCGCATCAAAGTTAGATCGAGGATTTGTTTTAACGATCGACTATGGCTATCCAGCAACGCGATACTACAATCCGATGCGATCTGGAGGCACATTGCAGTGCTACTACCAGCACAGTCATCACAACGATCCTTATATATATGTGGGTGAACAAGATATCACCGCTCACGTCGATTTCACCGCACTGCAATTACAGGGAGAACAGTCTGGACTGCAAACCGTGGGATTCACGCAGCAGGGACTATTTTTAATGTCGTTGGGATTGGGCGATCGACTCACGCAGATTACGCAAACGGAAACCACCAGCACCCAGGATTTACAAAACCGATTGCAACGCCGCGACGCATTGCATCAGTTGATGAACCCGATGGGGCTAGGTGGTTTTGGTGTTCTGATTCAAAGTAAAAACTTGAGTCAAGACATTCAATTAAAGGGAATGACGCAGCGGATTTGATTTAAAAAGGAGTGAACAATTTAAACGATCGCTGCATCATTCACCAATCTGTTGCTAGTTTCCGGTTGCCGCTTGTCTTCGGTCTCGGATTTCAAGGCGAACGGGAGCAACGCCGCTTTGAATCAAACCGAGAACACTCGCTGCACCTGCGGATAAGTCAATCAGGCGATCGCCCGAAAAAGGGCCACGATCGTTAATCCGAACTGAAACTGTGCGACCGTTATCGAGATTAGTCACTTGTACGATCGTGCCAAACGGCAACGTTCTGTGAGCCGCAGTAAGCGCATTTTGATTAAAACGTTCACCGCTGGCGCTCATGTTGCCGTGGAATCCAGGACCGTACCAGGATGCCATACCGCTCGCCCGAAATCGAATTGGGCCTAAAGCAATCTGCTGAGGGGCACGTTTCGGGCGATTCGCGACTTCGCGCAGGGGTTGAGCGTTACCGAGTAAGCGACGCAGACGGTTTGCGACTTGCAGCGCATCTTGTTCAGGATCACGGGTGCTACCGGGAAGCATCGTCTCTGGATCGACTGCAACGATCGTCTTTTTGTTTGCCTCGATCAAGAATTGATCGCCGGACTTCGTTTGGTTCCATCTCACCGTGATTTGGCTGGCATCGAGTCCATTACGATCGAGTTGATTTAGTCGGGCTGCGATCGCGGTTGCTCTAGCGATCGGGTCAGCGGAGTTTGAAGAATTCTGGCGCGGCTGGGTGCGAGATTCGACCGGGGTAGTGGCACCGTATTTGAGCTTCGCGGCTTGAGAAGAGGTTACTTGCACTTCACCGACTTTCACTTCGGTGGATGAGTTGCGAGATTGACCGAGAAATGTAACAACCGGGATATTGCGGACATAAAGGGTGGCGGCTTTGCGCCCAGAGATCTCGTGCGAATGGATTTTCGCGATCGAGTCTTCTGTTTCGGGGGTTTGCTGTTGACCGAGCTTTACCACGTCACGAGACTGCGGGGAAGACGATCGGGGAGTTTCGGACTCCGTAGATCCTTGGCTGGCTGCCGGGGTGGACTCTGCGAGGGCAGAAGTCGCACCGATGGTACTGGTACACAGTAGAGCGGCAGTCAAACCGCTAATCAATTTCTGGTTCATACGTCCTTTGTGAGATTCATTTCCAACTTTGAGTCCGAGATGTGGCGGTCTGCCAACTGACACAACTTAAGCTGTGCTAACTCGTACTCGCTCCGTGTTCACTCCTGAGTTCAGAACTGCAACAGACTAGCATGAAGTTTTTACCCAGGGGATCAGGGTAGTGCCTGTGCGAAATAAAACTTCACAGTATCTTCAAATTTAGACATGGGCTGAAACGGTCTCTATCAGGCACTTTCTCCAGGGAATTCTCAAAATGCACTTTTTTCAGCTTCATCAGAACTTTGCATTAGCTTCATACATCTTGTGAGGTATGCTGATGTTTTGCAGATTCAATTTGCGGGCATGGATTATCGGGAAGCGGGAGTTGATGTTGAAGCGGGACGGGCGTTTGTCGATCGCATTCGCGATTCTGTCAAGCGTACACATCGTTCTGAGGTTTTGGGTGGGTTAGGTGGATTCAGTGGTTTGTTTCAGTTGCCATCTGGGTATCAAGAACCTGTATTGGTGTCGGGAACCGATGGGGTTGGGACAAAGTTAAAATTGGCACATCAATTAGACATTCACAATACGGTCGGAATCGATTTGGTGGCGATGTGTGTGAATGATGTTTTGACTTGTGGCGCGGAGCCGCTGTTTTTCCTGGACTATGTAGCCACGGGAAAATTGTTACCGGGACAGCTTGCTTCTGTTGTTGAAGGAATTGCGGAAGGATGTGAGGCTTCGGGGTGTGCGCTGCTCGGTGGCGAAACGGCGGAAATGCCGGGATTCTATCAGCAGAATGAGTATGATTTGGCGGGTTTTTGCGTTGGAATTGTTGAGAAGAGCCGAATTCTGAACGGATCGCAGGTCAAGGTTGGCGATGTCGCGATCGCGCTTGCAAGTTCGGGTGTTCACAGCAATGGATTTAGCTTGGTGCGGAAGATTGTGATCGATCGAGGATTTGATTGGAGCGATCGACCGACTGGACTGGGTGGCGCAACGCTCGGAGAAGTTTTACTTACACCGACTCAGATTTATGTAAAGCCGATTCTTGCAGCGCTGAAAGCCGGAATCGAAATCCACGGAATGGCTCATATTACGGGGGGCGGCTTGCCGGAGAATTTGCCCCGATGTTTAGGTGCGAATCAAACGATCGAAATCGATCCGAACGGCTGGGAAATTTTACCGATTTTCCATTGGTTGGCTAGCGAAGGGAAAGTCGAGCCGAACGCGATGTTTAATACCTTTAATATGGGAGTTGGATTTGTTGTGATTGTTCCGGGTGAGAGCGTGGATCGAACTTTGGAATTTTTCAATTCTGAAGGGCTAAAGGCTTCTCAAATTGGAACCGTGATTCCAGGATCTGGTGAATTATTAGGATTGCCTGAATAAGTGCCAAAAGCAAGAAAACAGTTTGGTCAGCATTGGTTAAAAAGCGAGAAAGCTTTGAACAGGATCGTCAGTTCTGCGGAATTGACAGAAAGAGATCGTGTTTTAGAAATTGGTGCAGGGACGGGAATTTTAACGCGACAATTGATTTCGCAAGCTCAGGCAGTTGTAGCAGTAGAAATCGATCGAGATTTGTGCCCAATTTTGGTTCAAAAGTTTGGGAAATACGAGAATTTTCTATTACTTCAAGGTGATTTTCTGACAATAGAACTCGATGATTTATTGGAACCTTTTCCAGCGTTTCAAAATCCTCGGAAAGTTGTGGCGAATATTCCCTACAACATTACAGGGCCAATTTTAGAGAAACTGCTGGGCACGATCGCTGATCCAAACCCGAAGCCACTTGACTCAATCGTATTGCTGTTACAGAAAGAAGTAGCATTGCGAATCTGCGCGAATTCCAATTCATCCCATTACGGTGCATTGTCGATTCGAGTTCAGTATTTAGCAGATGCAGAATTTATCAGTGATGTCGCAGCAAAAGCATTTTCGCCGCCTCCGAAAGTTGATTCTGCGATCATTCGGTTGAAACCAAGAGAGATCGAACATCCTGCCACTGATCCGAGGAAATTGGAAACTTTGATCAAGCTTGGCTTTTCGAGTCGGCGGAAAATGCTGAGAAATAATTTGAAAAGCGCGATCGAGCTTGAACCCTTAAACGCTTTACTCGAATCATTAAATATCAATCCGCAAGCAAGGGCTGAAGATTTGAGCGTAAAAGAATGGATCGCCCTCAGTAATGCCTTTAACCCTGACACACCCGCTCATAATATCCACTAACTTCTTCATCGACACAGCGCTTCTCTTTGTATCTTCGGCAGCGCTTTGTTTCGCGCCAAACTAATTTTGAGCTTCGGTCTCGCTCAAGAGTTTGTTCCTCAAAAGATGCGGAAAACTTGCCAGTTTCGATCGATTGATTTCCGCGCTTAATTTCATATTCAAACTGATTTTCACCGGGTTGAACTGCAAGAAATTTTCCTTGATGTCGATCGCCAAATCGCACCTCAAATCTTTCAGAAACATCACCGCCGAAATATTCGCGATCGGTAAAGGGTTTCTGTTCGCCTGCAAACCCAAACGTTACATTTTTGACGATTGCGCGTAGCTCTGGTGCAGGACGAGTAGACTTCGAGAAAAATCGCGCTCTTGTGGATGCAGCTTGTTCGCCTGGACACTCGCCCGTAAACCGAATTCTGACCAGAGAAACTGGTGTCTGCGCGGAATCTCCCACAGCCCGTCCTCCTAGAAGAAATCCGACAAGCGGTATCTCTTGTGCGTGCCCTGTCGTGACCGCAACCATTAGCGAAACGATCGTCAATCCGATTAAGCTTAAAATTTTCTTGAGCGCTGTCGTTTTCATTGTTCTTGTCGAGGTGAATCAAGCGGACGTGCTATTTCAATCCGATTCATTTTTCTTCACTTGAAGTTCCCCACATCACGCAACTTTCTCAAAAAATTATAGAAAAATTTGTCTCAGCCGTCCCTGATAATGGAAGAGGTCGAAATAGGCTGAGTTATGCGATCGTATTCTTTAATTGCGCCTGCCAAAATCAATCTCTATCTACAAATCGTGGGTGATCGTCCTGATGGCTTCCATGAACTGATCATGGTGCTGCAAAGTATCGAACTTGCTGATCGTGTGATTGTGAGATCGCGCAGTGTTGAAGGTGTTCGCGTGCATTGTGATAATCCTGCGGTTCCGGTCGATCAGACGAATTTGGCATACCGTGCCGCAGAACTGATGATGCGCGAATTTCCCGAAACGTATGCGAAGTTTGGCGGCATCGAAATTGATTTGCAAAAACGAATTCCAATGGGTGCAGGATTAGCAGGCGGTTCGAGTAATGCCGCTGCGGTTCTCGTTGGAATTGATTTGATGTGGAATTTAGGATTAACTCATTCAGAGCTACAAGGCTTGGGCGCGGAGCTTGGATCAGACATTCCTTTTTGCATTTCGGGAGGAACCGCACTTGCAACCGGACGGGGTGAAAAACTTGCACCTCTAGCGGGTTTGGATAGTCTGTTTGTAGTGTTAGCGAAGTATCGAGATCTGCCTGTTTCAACCCCTTGGGCTTACAAGACTTATCGACAGAAATTTGGTCAAGCTTATCCGAAAACGACACAAGAAATTGAAGCAAAAAAAGCCCGATCGAAAGAGATTCTAACTGCGATCGCATACCATGACTTTAAACAAATCGGGCAACAGTTGCACAACGATTTAGAACAAGTTGTTTTACCTGAATTTGAAAAGGTGCAACAGCTACGCGATCAGTTTGCACGACTCAATCCAATCGGCACAATGATGTCAGGCTCAGGATCGACCGTATTTGCATTAGCAGAATCGCGATCGCAGGCTGAGGAAATTAGAACCACAATGCGATCGAACATCCCCGATGCTGATCTCGAACTTTGGGTGACAAAATTAAGTCAGTGCGGCGTTCATTTAGCAAACCATTAAAAGGAAAACTATGACAAATTCACCGAAGCCCGAAACGCCTCAGATGCCGAGTCCTTTGCGCTGTTTTATTGGTGCGATCTTGGCGGGTTTACTCGCTTATGCACTTTACAACATGACCAGTGCGATTGGGCTTTCGTTTGCAACAAAACCAATTTCTACGGATAGTTTCACCGTTCGGCGCATCTCTTCAGCCGTAAGAACTTTGGTGATCGGCATGAGCGCAATGGGAACCGGGATTTTTGGGCTTGCAACATTTGGATTAGCTGGCTTAGGAATTCAATTACTATTTCGTAAGCCTGAAAAAGAGCAAAGTCCTTCGGATTGAATACTACTACTCGTAATGTGTCTACATCTGCAAAATTTTTACGGTATTCTCGGACTCAATCACTTCGTACACGAGACGATGCTGAATGTTGATGCGGCGCGAATAGGCACCTTCTAAATCTCCTACCAATTTTTCATAGGGTGAAGGATTCTGAAATGGATCAGTTTGAAGAATGTCAAGTAAAGGTTGGGCTTTCTCTCGCAAGTTGCTAGAAGATAGCTTCTTCGCATCTTTCTGAGCTTGTTTGGTATAGACCAGATTCCAACTCACCACTCTAATTCGCGATCGCATTCCTCGATCGGTGTTGCGAGTCCTTCTCGAATCGATTCTCGCATTCCCGGCATTGACAAAAGATAGAGCATTTCCTGCACAGATGCCCAGTCTGCTTCGGACAGTAATACTGCATTGCTGCCCTCTCCCGCAATCACAACGGGTTGGTGAGACTGATTCACTGAATCAATCAAATCCTGCAACTGTTGCTGAGCCTCGTGAATTGGAATCATCTTTATGTCTACCTAGATACTTCACTATCCTATTTCGGTTTTGCGGTAAGATACAGAGCCTCTCAGTAAAGCTTTTCTCTATGGCTGTCGGAATTTGGGTGTTAGGCGATCAGCTTTCACAGGATCAAGCTGCGCTAAAGACGATCGACAATGCGCCCGTTATCTTGATCGAATCGCTGAATCACGTACATGAACGTCAGTATCACAAACAAAAGCTGATTCTCATTTGGTCTGCGATGCGGCACTTTGCTCAAGAACTACGATCGACGAAAAGATCCGTTACTTACATCGAATCCGAAACGTTTGAAGCCCCGCTGATAGATTGGATTCAAGCCAACAGCATCACAGAACTACGAGTGATGTCACCGATCGATCGACCTTTCGCGAAGTTGATCGAATCATTGAACTTACCGTGTGAGATTACGATCGTTCCGAACAATCATTTTCTTTGGACTGAGACAGATTTTCTCAACTGGGCAAAACCTCGAAAGCGAATGCTGATGGAGGATTTCTATCGAGAAGGGCGCAAACGGTTTGGCATTTTGATGAACGGAGATAAACCGATTGGCGATCGCTGGAATTTTGATCAAGAAAACCGCAAGCCGCCAAAAAAAGAGTTCATCACCCCAGAGCCGCTCTGGTTTGAACCCGACGAAATGACAACGACTGTAATCAAAAAAGTTGAATCGATCAACTTTCCTACCTATGGAAGTGCAACGCCGTTTCTTTGGGCAGTGACTCGCGATCAAGCTTTACAAGTCTTGGAAACATTTATCAAAACGCGACTTCCAACCTTTGGCCCTTATCAAGATGCAATGGTTACAGGCGAAGAAACAATGTGGCACGCGCTGATTTCGCCTTATCTGAACATCGGACTATTGAATCCACTGGAAATTGTGCGATGGGCAGAACGCGCCTATCACCTTGAAAATCTCAGCCTTAACAGCGTCGAAGGTTTTATCCGGCAAGTTCTCGGATGGCGGGAATATATGCGCGGCATCTACCTCTCTACTGAAGACGACTACCCTACGCGCAATTGGTTTAACCACACTCAGCCCCTTCCCGCCTTCTTCTGGGACTCTACTCAGACCGAAATGAACTGTCTTCGCCAAAGCCTCTCACAAGTCGAGCGCACAGGCTACGGGCATCACATCCAGCGATTAATGATTCTGAGTAACTTCGCGCTGATTTCGGGCATTTCGCCGCAAGCAATCGAGAACTGGTTTCATGCAGCATTCATTGATGCTTACGACTGGGTGATGCAAACGAATGTGATTGGAATGGGACAGTTTGCGGACGGTGGTATCCTCGCATCGAAGCCTTACGCTTCCTCTGCAAACTATGTCAACAAAATGAGTGACTACTGTACGAAGTGCTGCTACAATCCGAAGACTCGAATCGGCGATAAGGCGTGTCCGTTTAATTTTTTCTACTGGGACTTTCTCGATCGACATCGCGAAAAGCTGACGAGTCAGGGGCGCATGAGCTTTATTTTGGCAAATCTCGACAAAATGACCCCGCAAGAACTCACCGAGATTCGATCGCACGCTAAAACTTGGCACCAAAACCAAAAACAAGATTAAGGAAACGAATTCGCCCTCGTTTTCCCCAGTTTTGCGCGAGTTTTCCACAGACTCGCCTGCTTTTCCACAGCAAAAAAGTTAAACCTGTGGATAAACCGTGTAACCACTGAAAAATTCATCAGAATATGTATCGTCTGCGTCATCAGTGTTCAGAATATAGAAAGTGAAATCGCTGAAACCCGCATTCCACCGTTGGATCGCCCTCAAACTGATCCCCCGCGATACATTTTTTGGCATTGACAGAAATTACTCTTTTCATTGACAATAAAACGGTTCAAACAGCCTATGCAAAAAAACGGCTGAAACAACTACAAATGCTACATCCTAGCCGTCTCGATGGTGCGAGTTTGCACCTGAGTCGGCAGATTAAATCTTTCTGTAAAAGTTGACGTTTTCCACAGCCTGTTGAAAAACTAGGCTCGACTGTTCATATCCTCGAAATTCAGTTTGAGACGTTAGTTCTATGTACCCAATCGTCAGCATCTTGACCGAACTTCCCGAAGCCCTTCACATTTCTCTAGCGCACTATCTTGAACAACATCCCGACTGGGATCAAGATCAGGTTTTGACTGCCGCATTGAGCCTGTTTTTATTGCAGAATGGAGAATGCGATCGACAAACAACTTCGGTTTATCTCGATACGCTTTTGAAACATTCTGCATAACGATTCTTATGGCATATCAGTGGTTTAAGGCATTTCATATCGTGGGAATTGTCTGCTGGTTTGCGGGGTTGTTTTACCTGCCTCGCTTGTTTGTTTATCACGCGGAAGCAAATGAGCAAGCAGAACCCGCCCGCAGCATTCTTAGAAACCAATATCAAATCATGGAGAAGCGGCTGTATCGCATCATCATGACTCCTGCATTAGTGTTGACGATCGCAATGGCGATCGGGCTTGTCTATACGGAACCTGATGTTCTCAAACAGCCTTGGCTCCATGTCAAACTGGCGTGTGTTGCACTGTTGATCATCTATGATCATGCGTGCTTGAGGATTATGAAAAGCCTTGCCGCTGATACTTGTAAGATGACAGGTCAGCAATTCCGCTGGTTTAATGAATTCCCGACGGTTTTGTTTGTAATTATCGTGATGTTAGCTGTGTTCAAGAATGATATTCCAACCAGTGCAACCGCTTGGGGAATTTTTGGAATGTCGATCGCCATGGCAGCATTCATTCAGCTTTATGCCCGTAAACGACGGTTAGCCAAAGAACAGCTAGCCACTTCAGCAACAGAAGTGAGCGCATAATTAATTGCTCTACATCTCCGGTGAAGACGTTCTAACTAAGATTTTGCGATTGTCGTGTTTGGCGATCGCGCTCTACTTCCCTAACAGTTTCACAATCCCCACTCCAGCAAAGTAGAGTCCTAGCACTGCACCCCCTAAAAGGCTTTGCGTCAACGGATCGGTAGACGGAGTGATCACTGCTCCCAGAATCGCAGAACCTAACAGCACATATTTCCAGCCTGAGAGCATTGTTTTCGATGAAACAATCCCCAAAAATCCTAACAAGGCTTGAACAATCGGAATTTGAAACGCCAATCCGGTGCTAAACATCAACAGTAAAACAAACTCAAAATAACGATCGATTGACCAAGCTTGCTCAACAACTTCCGCACCGTAAGAGATAAAGAAGTTCAACGCAGCGGGAATCAACAACGCATACGAAAACGCCAATCCTCCCAGAAACAAAACGCTCGATCCTAAAACAACAGGTGCTAGAAATCGTTTTTCTCGCCGCGTCAATCCGGGCAGCACAAACGCTACAATCTGATACAAAATAAACGGCGCAGCTAAGATTAAGCCACTGTAGCCTGCAACCTTCATCGAAACAAAGAAATACTCTCCAGGTGCAAGCTGAAGAAACTTCACGCCCACCGCAGGCACTTCAAGAAATTGCACCAGCGGTCTGACATAAACAAAGCACCCCACAATGCAAAGGACGATCGCGATTAACGAATAAAAAATTCGCTGTCGCAATTCCTCTAAATGGTCGAACAGCGACATTTCAACATCATCGATAACATTGCCGTCATCTTCAAGCGTTGCGGGTTCTGCGGGAGCCAATTCGCTAGGGGAATCGTCCGCGAGGGTTGGGATAGAAGAGGTTTCGAGTTCCGAGGGAGCAGTCATGGATTCTGGCTTTCTGTCCGATGGGTTGTAACTATTGTATCGAGGACAGGCGACGAGACAAGGTTATCAGGAAGATTGCGATCGTATTTAAGGTCTATCCAGAGATTCCAAGCGATCCCAGAGAAACGATGTAATATACGGCGGTTTATGCTCGCGAGTATAAATCACCTGATTGGTTTAAATAAAATATTTAATCTCATTGCTGCAATTAGCTACTTTATCGTTTTAGGTGTTTCGGTGTGGGTTGCTTCAGAGTACGAATCGGAGTTAGCAAGAGTCCGCAAATCTCGACGGTTAACCTAAGAAACACGCTGCCGGAAAAATTAAATACTCTAAGAAAAACAGTTTCCAAATAAATTGATAAAATCGCGTAACTTCTGATTTGTCTTTTAAATCAATTTTGTAGCTGCGGAGCCACATAGAACTTAGCGCCATAAGGTGACTGAGTACCAAAAAAGGTGCATTCACTCCAGGTAGAAAGAACGCGATCGCAACGATCGACAAATAACACACGGTCAAAACCGCACGAGCCAAGTTGAACACCGGACGTTGCCCCAATTTGAGCGTCAATGTCCGAATGTTGTACTGTCGATCGCCTTCGGTATCCGGCATATCTTTGAAGATCGCGATCGCGAACGTAAACACCAGAATAAAGATGGTTAATGCCCAAACTTTTGCAGGAATCGGAAAGCCTTGATTGAAATGCAGGAAGAGTCCTAGATTGACGATCGCGCCTCTCACCGTAAAGATGCACAGCGATGCCCAAAACGGAAATCGCTTCAACCGCACAGGCGGCAAAGAATAGAGCGTCCCGATCGCTAAACTCAATCCCACCATTGCAAACAGATAAGGACTTTGTGAAATCGCAACGGCGATCGCAATCATTCCGGTAAGAAAGACGATCGTGCGTCCTTGCCAGATCGAGAATTCGCCAGAAGCGAGAGGCAGATGAGGCTTATTAATTTTGTCGATCGCGATATCTTCAAGTTGATTTAAGCCAACGATGTAGATATTGCCGCAGATACAAGCGATCCAAGGCGCGATTAATAAAGTGGGATGCGGTAGAAGCTGGCGATTGCTGCCGAGAACGATGAGATAAAGACCCAGAACGCTCAACGTCGTTCCGATAATCGTGTGTGGGCGGGAGAACTTCCAGAAAGCATAGAGCCAAGGGGCATAGCGTTGAATGGGATTGGAATGTCGCGGCGAAATTCGGTTCATGTGCGTTCTGGAGTCCTGACTTTCTCACCCTACCGTGGTTCTAGGCTTTCTTGCCGCAGAGTAATCCAAATTTAATTAATCCGCGCTTGTAACCCTGCTGCATAGTTCCGAGTGACAGGGCTGCTTGGATTGTTGTCCAACCCGACGTGAGCAAGCCGAAAATCGCGCTCGGAGTAAAAGCAGAATCGATCACGACATCCCAAAAAGGTGCGACTGCGGTTGACCAATCTGCGGTCTGAATGTCTTGTAGTCCAAGATTTCGCGCGATCGCTTCATATTCCGGCAGCGAGATCACATACGGCAAACAGTACACTCGATAAATTTCAGCAAGGCGTTTGCGATCGTCTACCGTCAGCGGCACTTTATCGGTTGGTCTGTGACACCAAGTTGCCATGAGAAAAGTACCGCCCGGTTTCAGAACGCGATCGCATTCTTGTAAAAACTTCACTTTGTCGGGCATATGTTCGCCGCTTTCGAGCGACCACACGAGATCAAAGGAGTTGTCGGGAAATGGCATGTTTAGCGCGTCCGCGACTTGAAACTGGGCGTTAATATTGCTCGCTAGCTTTGCTGCACTTAGTGTTCGTGCCCGTTCTGTGGCTCGATTGGCTTGTACCGGACTGAGCGTGATCCCCGTTGCCGCTGCGCCAAATTTCTCAGCCAAATAAAGCGAACTTCCACCGATCCCGCATCCGACATCGAGAATTTGCTGCGCCTCGGTCACGTTTGCCCATTTCAGCAATTCTTCGATTAAGTCGATTTGCGCTTGTCGTCGGTCTTTTCGGATTTTGCCATCTGCGCCGTAGTAGCCGTGGTGCATATGTTCGCCCCAAACTTGCTCCCACAGCCCGGAAGACGCATCGTAAAATTGCTGAATTTGCTCAGACAGCGTTGAAGTCATAGATAAACTCACTTGCAAAGTGTATTTAATTTATCAAATCGTTCTTAGAAAATACGAGCGATCAAGGATTAAGAAAAGCTTTTGATAATCAGAAGTTAACAAGGTAATAAAAACTACAGTTCTGCGAAATTGGCTCCAGGATTTATCTTTATGTCTAGAGACGAATATCGGCAGAGGTAGATTTATCGAATCGTAAAGAAAAAGTTACTCTTTAGGATGCTGGGCACTGATTTTGGGGATCACTTTAATGGAAATAACTCTGGGAAAAGATAGGAACAATTCAAGCGATATTTCTGCATAAGTTGAAGGGTTGCGACGTAGACATGGGTATGTTGAGCCTGAAATCTAAGCCACCAATTCGCCCAAATTGTTTCACTCAACCTCAATCAAGGCTTGTTCTTTCTCTCTTCTGAAACTTACGGAAATTCAAAATTCATTGTGTATCTTGTAGTGAGAAAAGAAACAATTCCTCAGCCTTGAAACAGAGCAAAACTCTCTCTTATCTCTTTGGGAAGGTCGTCATGTCTGAGTCACAATTTACGTTTGATTTCCCGCTTTCTTCTGGTCAATCTCGCTCCAAATTTGACTTGTTTAAGCCGATTCGCAATTGGTTAGATTCGATCGATGTCCGCGATCGTAAGTCTGCTCATCTTGTCTGCAAGCTGATCCCAGCACAATGCCCGTTCGAGCGCGAGATCAAGATGTTTGGACGCACGATCGTTCACATTCCGCCGATGTGCAAGCTGAATCCGCTCTACGATCAGTTTGTCGGGCTGCGGTTCCGCGCCTTGTGCTACTTGGTGGATGAATGTGGCGAGATGGTTGCTTAAGCGAATTTTGCTGCTAACTGGGTCGAGTCAAGATCTTTGCCGATGAAGACCAATCGAGTTTGCCGCAATTCATCCGAGCGCCAAGGTCGATCGTAGAAATGCTCAAATCGCGAACCTACGCCTTGAATAACTAACCGCATTGGTTTATCAGGAACCGCCACAAATCCCTTCACACGGTAAATTTCCTGCTCTTGAACGAGTTTTTCTAAGCGCGATCTCAGTTGATTTGGATCAAACGATTTGTCCAAGATCAAATGCGTCGATTGAATGTCATCATCGTGATCATGTTCTTCTTCATCGTCGTGATGACTTGGGCGAGAAGCTAAGTTATCCTCAACCGCAGCATTGAAACCAAGCAGCAAGTGCGGATCAATTTCTCGATCGTTGCGTCCATTTTCGACAATTTTGACGGCTCTGGGAAGTTCTTGTTCAACCAGCGATCGAACTTTTTCCTGAGTTTCCAAATCGACAAGATCAGTTTTATTCAAAATCACGAGATCCGCGCAGGCAAGCTGATCCTCAAAAAGCTCTTGTAGCGGAGTTTCGTGATCGAGATTCGGATCGGCTTGTCTTTGAGCTTCAACGGCTTGGAGATCCGCGGCTAAAGTTCCGGTCGAAACGGCTTCGCAATCGACAACGGTAATCACTCCATCAACGGTCGCCGCATTGCGAATCTCATGCCAGCGAAATGCTTTGATCAATGGTTTTGGCAATGCTAAACCAGAAGTTTCGATCACGATGCAATCCAAGCTATCCCGACGCTTGAGCAATTCCAACATCGTCGGCAGGAATTCCTCTTGCACAGTGCAGCAGAGACAGCCGTTTGTGAGTTCAACGATATTACTGGTTTCGTCTTCGGGGCAAACTTGACACGATCGAAGTAATTCTCCATCAATCCCCAACTCCCCGAACTCATTCACCAGCACCGCAATCCGCCGACCCTGATTATTTTGCAGCAGGTGACGAACGAGCGTCGTTTTTCCACTTCCTAAAAAGCCAGTAATGACAGTAACCGGAATCTTTGCAGCCATAAGTTTTTGTTAAAGCGATCGCGCTAATCACAACGTCAGTCCGATCGAGGGGTTCGCTTCGATTGGATATTCGGTTCGCCCCCTAAATCCCCCATTCTGGGGACTTCAAACCAAGGAAGTTTAATTCTTTCAAAGTCCCCCAGAATGGGGGATTTAGGGGGCAGCTATCCGCCCAAAACGAAGTAAAAAACCGTCGAACCGAGGCTAATCATACCAAGTCCAAACGATGAATCCTGAAAACTCGATGATTTTCTTCACCAAGTTCCCAGGATTCAAGAATTGATTGGGTTTTATTCCGCGGTTGCCAGTTCCGTGCTGCCCCGTCCGCGTCTGCGGGTGAGCGCGTTGAACACTGCCATCCCGATCGCTTTGATCAGATTACCTTCGAGTTCTTTGAACACATACATATTCATGCCAAACGCATCGTTTGCTTCTTCTACAATGCGATCGGCGGTGGCATCATCGATCGGTAGCGCATCCAAGCGGGCGCGGTACTCTTTTTTGAAGGCTTTCTCATCAGAAATGTGCTTGAACTCATAGAAGCTTGTGCCTTCGCCTTCGCTGAGATTCATGCCGTTTTGGGCAATTTTTTTGAGGATTTGACCACCGGACAAGTCACCGATGTAGCGCGTGTAGGAATGAGCAATCAAGAGTTCGGGATTGCTGTTCGCGACTTGGTGAATGCGGGCGACGTAAGCCTGAGTTGCATCAGAGGGAGCGATTTGATCCCGCCAGTTTTTGCCGAAATAATAGGCTAGATCTTGCTCTAGCGTTTCTTTGCGTTCGAGTTCTGGAAAATACACCTGCGACAAGATCGGATGATCTTTGAGGCGGCGCATTTCCTCTTCCATTGCCGAATAGACAAAGTAAAAGTTTGCAACGAGCTTACGGTAAGATTCTTTTTCAACCGTACCTTTTAGAAAACACGCGATGAAGCCTGTGTTCTCAGCCATCGTGTGAGCTTTCTTGGTTCCTTCGCGAAGTTTTGTTGCTAAATTGCTGCTCATTCTAAACTTCCCAACACTGTAAATTAAGTGGTTCACTGGCGTGTAACTTCCGCGCTTCGATCCCAAATTCTAGATTAAATCCCTAATTTCGGCTCAAATGGAGGCTTTGAACCCGGAATCGTACCGCAAATGTCAGAATCACCTTGTTGCGCTATTTATTAAGGTATTCCGATTTGATGAGCGTTTTTATTACAAATTCTTACGTGCGGTGGATGTCCAACTCGTTTCTTTTTTCTCTAGCTCATGCAAGAAGTTCTTAGTTGGATTCAGAATCTCGGTTCGTTGGGCGCGATCGCATTCATCGCTCTTTATATTTTTGCTGCCATTCTTTTCATTCCCGGATCGATTTTGACTTTAGGCGCGGGAGCAGTGTTTGGTATCGTTCTCGGATCAGTTTATGTGTTTGTGGGCGCAACATTGGGTGCGATCGCAGCTTTCCTAGTCGGGCGGTACTTAGCGCGGGATTGGGTGGCGAAACGGATTGAGGGAAACGACAAATTTAAAGCGATCGACGAAGCTGTGTCGAAAGAAGGATTGAAGGTTGTGATTTTGACTCGGTTGTCGCCTGTATTTCCGTTCACGTTCTTAAATTATGCGTTTGGAGTGACACAGGTAGCGTTGAAAGATTATGCGCTCGGCTGTGTCGGCATGATTCCTGGAATCGTAATGTATGTGTATATCGGTTCGTTGGCGGGAAATTTGGCAACGATTGGAACAACGGAATTGAATCGAGAAGCACAATACGCACAATGGGGAATTCGCATCGTTGGATTAGTCGCTACAGTGATCGTAACGGTGTATGTAACTCGAATTGCTAAACAAGCTCTTCAAGATAATGGTTTAGAACAAAAATGAAAGATTCTCTGATTTCTCCGCTTGATGTTCACAATGAGTTACTAATTTCTCACGTTCATCCGATCGATTGGGTCAATCCGCAACCACGAGAGCAATATGACTTGGTTGTAATCGGTGCGGGAACGGCAGGATTAGTTGTGGCAGCGGGAGCGGCGGGACTGGGAATCGGCTTGAAAGTTGCGATTATTGAGAAGCATTTAATGGGCGGCGATTGTCTTAATGTGGGATGTGTTCCTTCAAAAACAATGATTCGATCGTCGCGCGTTGTAGGAGAGATGCAGCAAGCTCGATCGTTTGGAGTGATTCCCCCTGATCAGATCGAAGTCGATTTTCCAGCGGTAATGGAACGGATGCGACGAGTGCGAGCAGGAATCAGCGAAAATGATTCGGCTCAACGGTTTCAGGCGCTTGGAATCGATGTGTTTCTAGGAGAAGGGAAGTTTTTGGATCGCGATCGTATTGCAGTGGGCGATCAGGTTTTGAAGTTCAAAAAAGCCGCGATCGCAACCGGAGCGCGTGCCAGTCGTCCAGAGATTCCAGGACTCGCAGAAGCCGGATTTTCAACCAATGAAACCGTTTTTTCACTAACTGAGCGACCGAATCGATTGGCAGTGATCGGAGGCGGTTCGATCGGCTGTGAGATGGCGCAAACGTTTCGACGATTAGGCTGTGAAGTGACGCTATTTCACAACAAAAAGCGATTGCTCGATCGAGAAGATCCAGAAGCCGCTGAAATTCTGAAACAGGTCTTTCTGAAAGAAGGAATTCAACTAATTTTCAATAGTCCGATCGACAAAGTGGAACAAACTAACAACGGTAAGGAGATTCACTTCAATTCACAACAAATCACAGTCGATAAAATTCTAGTCGGAGCAGGTCGATCACCCAATGTAGAACGATTAAATCTCGAAGCGGCTGGCGTTGAATACGATAAAAAAGGCGTGAAAATCAACGATCACTTACAGACCTCAAATCCCAAAATTTTTGCAGCAGGCGATATTTGCATGAATTGGAAATACACTCATGCAGCGGACGCAGCAGCAAGAATCGTGATCAAGAATGCGCTCTTTTCGCCGTTTGGATTCGGTCGATCGAAGCTCAGTAGTTTAGTCATGCCTTCTGCAATTTACACCGATCCAGAAATCGCCCAAGTTGGACAGCATAACGCTTTGGATGCGGAAACGATCAAAATTCCGCTTGAAAAAATCGATCGCGCGATCGCAGATGGAGAAACTAACGGATTCGTCAAAATTCTGCACAAAAAAAGTCAAATCCTTGGAGCTACGATCGTCGCGAGTCATGCAGGCGAAATGATCAGCGAAATTACATTAGCGATCGTGGGGAAAGGCGGCTTAAATACCTTATCCAGTGTGATTCATCCTTATCCGACTCAAGCCGAAGCGATTAGAAAAGCAGCGGATACCTATCGAAAAACTCTGCTTACTCCAACAAGCCGGAAACTTCTAGGAGTATTGACCAAATTTTCGTAATAGATTCACCAAGCTTTCACCGTCGAGTTTGGCTGGGTTTTGTTAAGCTGAGAGCGCGTTACAGCAAGACGATATGCAGCCCCTATTCAATCAATCCCTGAAGGTCGAAACTCTCAATTTAGCGATTGACAATCTCCCCGCTCATTTGAATGGCACAAAGATTGTTCAACTTTCCGATTTGCATTATGACGGAGAGCTTTTATCTGAAGAAGTTTTGAATCAAGCGATCGAGGCAACCAATCAAGCCGAAGCGGATTTCGTCGTGATTACAGGCGATTTTGTCACCGACAATCCAAAGCCGATCTATGAGTTAGCAAAGCGATTGAAACAGGTGGAATGCAAAGCAGGGATTTATGGAATTCTGGGCAATCATGATCTGTGTCGTCGAGATAGCAAACAAATCATCATTGATGCACTCTCACAAGTCGATATCCAAGTCTTGTGGAACGAGATTGTTTATCCAGTCGGGGAAGGGCTTGCACTGGTCGGTTTAGCAGATTTTTGGTCATCGGCGTACAAACAATCCGGTGCATTGATCGAGCAACTTCCTGCTGATCGGCCGCGCATTGTTCTTGCACATAATCCCGACTGTGCTGAACCGCTACAACAGTATCGCGTTGATTTACAGCTTTCGGGGCATAGCCACGGAGGACAGATGCTTATTCCGGGAATTTTGAATGTCTCTGCGACTTGTGCTTATCTCTATCGAACTTTACCTGGAAAGATTAAGTACAAAATTCCAGTGTTAGCAGCTTGTTATCGAGTGATGAAACATTGGGAATGGGTCAAAGGATTTCATCAAGTCGGGAACAATCGACTTTACGTAAATCGCGGGTTAGGAACTTATTTTCCAGGTCGATTGTTCTGTCCGCCTGAAGTCACTGTGATTACGTTAACGAGCCGTAAGCCGACTGAACTAGAAGCGGTAAACTGAAAAGGGCGATCTAATCGAGGTTACAAACGAATGGCGGGCACAAAAACGCGATCGTCTATTTAACAATCAGTGAAGTTTGATGAATCGTGGAATTTCGCGATCGCATTCTGGAAAACCTTGACTAAGTCTTCAGCTTAACGTGAGTTCGATGGATTAAAAAATGGCAGGAGGCAGGGCAGGCAGACCTTTCGGTTGCAAGTCGAGCGAAGGGAACTTGGGCTGATAGGTGTAAGCAATCAGCCCTGCCATCAGATTGACGAGGAAATTCCAGCAACTGCGATGCCGCGAATGCTCAATCTGGCAAATGTTCTTCAGTTGGTCATTCACTGACTCAATGTTCGAGCGCTTTCGCAGTAGAATCTTGTCAAACAGCTTGCCAAAAATGCCTTTCAGAACTCATCTTGATGTCACTGATTGACTTCTGCCTTGTGTAAAGCTCCTAATTGTCGTAATCGGGGTGAAATCAAGGCAATTATCAACCTTTCACTTCAACAGGTATAAGTCCTAAAATAAGCAGTTGGTTGATAGCCCATTCCTTAATACACCGGAAAGCCAGCAGGAGTTGCATGCAAAGCAGTACGTTTTTTGCCATAGCGTTGCGTTGCTTGTTCTAGAGAGTGCCGAATAACGGCTTCAGCATAACCCTGATTTCTGTAATCCGGTAACGTTGCAACCAATCCTAGATGAAATTCATCGTTTATCAGAAACGTTATCGCCGTTGATACGGGTTGATTTTCCACAAAACCCAGTGTACTGAACACCGTCTCTTGCCAAAATCTATCAAGTTCTAAAACTTCGCGAAAAGGTGCAGGAGGAAGATTAGAACTAATCGCATTAATGTTAGCGACAGCTCGTCTCATCTCCAAGTTATTCACGCTAACACAGTTTAATTTCGAGTTATGTCTTGTCGAAAGAAGCAGTTGCTCAGTAGGCATACCAGCCATCCTGAGTAAGGGAACAAGCCCCTGTCGAGCAAAGACTTCATCGAGCTGAGGACTAAGGAACTCTGGTACCGAGTCTTCAGAAACTATTATCCACCAGGGCTGATTGCGCTTTTTAGCATAATCACAAGCCACTTCTATTTTTGTTTCTAGCTCAGCCTCGTCACGAACAGGTTTAGTAAGAAAGACAGCATTGATAAAGAAACTGTCTGTCCCGCTCTAGGTGATGGCTAATTCATTCACTTCTAAAACTTCTCTTTTAGGACATGCCCTAGCAAAGTAACTCCAAGCATTAATAAATTCTTGATTTGATGCAAAAGTCTCCGACTTTAACATGATTCATAGCTCCTTATTGCTGATTTACCTAAGCTGAGCCAGATTTTCTTCAGTCAAAGTATGATTGATGGAAACAGCAGCGAGCGTCCCACTCGCGACTGCTACGGCAATCTGTGAATAAGGGCTAGACACGTTGCCCACCGCCTAGAGTCCAGGAAGCGAGGTTTGCTTACTCTCATCCACTTGTACAATGTCATCGCTGCCAAGCTTACAACCTAACTTTGTGGCTAGATGGCTGTGCTGATACGATGGAGGGCGCAGCAATATACCGCAACGGGGCAGCACTTTATTGTTCGTAAAGACGATCCCTGTTAGTTTGTCGTCTTGATATTCGAGTCGGGCAATTTTTTCTTCGCGTAGCTGAACTCCCCAATTTGATAACTGCTGTCGTTGCTCATGAGTTAATTCGGCAGAACCATCTGAACAGAGCACTAAATCGCGGCTCCAGCCGGTCAGCATGAATGTCATTTCAAGCCCTATCTCACCTTTGCCATAAATTGCTAAAGGTTGATCTCGCACTTCCCAACCACGGCAGTAAGGACAGTGAAAAATGCTGCTACCCCAGAGTTCTACGAATCCATCAATTGCCGGAAGTGAATCTTTCATACCCGTGGCTAACAGTAGTTTGCGACCGACAAATTGGTTGCCATCACTCAGAGCCACTTGAAAGCGATCGCCCAATTTTTGAGCGTCGACCACTTCACCCATCTAAATTTCAACACCCTCATAAGAACGCAATTGCTCTCGTCCAATTTGCAGCAGTTGTGCAGGTGAAATTCCATCTCTAGAAAAGAAACCATGGGCAGCATGAGCAACTTGATTGCGTGGCTTTCCAGCATCACAAACCAAGACCCGTTTGCAGGCTCGTCCGAGCATCAAAGCAGCAGTCAAACCTGCTGGGCCGCCACCGACAATGATGACATCAAAAGGTACTGTCAACTTAATGAGAAAAACCCAGAATTAAGTACAATCGTTCCGCTACGATCACGATTTGTCTAATTTACGCGGCAGAGTTTAGGCAAGCAACCTCTCGCCAATCCTCAAATCGTTGGC